>Ga0335081_10003741_pt1 | contig 23956 bp, 23 predicted proteins | sample Lox_Sample_35_FD_206713 | JGI IMG/M metagenome (GOLD analysis project Ga0335081, IMG submission 206713) | Soil microbial communities from Loxahatchee National Wildlife Refuge, Florida, United States - Lox_Sample_3.5 | ecosystem: Environmental > Terrestrial > Soil > Wetlands | place: USA...
CCCCGACCGCTACTCAGTACGGAGTCGCCCGACTTGACCTGTCCGGAGTAGACGCGAATGAAAGTCAGTTGCCCGACAAAGGGGTCTGCCATGATCTTGAAAGCCAGGGCGGAGAAGGGCTCGTCATCTGCTGGTTGACGGGTGATCACCTCTCCAGTGTCTGGATTGATACCCTTGACTGCGCCGGCATCGAGCGGGGAAGGCAGATAGTCCACAACTGCATCCAACAGGGGTTGCACGCCTTTGTTCTTGAAGGCAGTGCCCACCACAACCGGAAATAGCTTGAGAGCGATGGTCGACTTGCGCAATGAGGCTCGCAATTCCTCGGGGGAAATGGTTTCCCCTTCCAGGAACTTGTGCAGCATCTCGTCGTCGTTCTCAGCGATGGTTTCGACCAGTTGAGCATGGAAAGCATCGGCTTTTTTCTGCAGTTCAGCGGGAATTGGGCCGGACGTGTATTCGGCCCCAATGGTGTCATCTTGCCAAATAATGGACCTCATTTCGATGAGGTCCACCACGCCTTTGAATTTGTCTTCCTGGCCGATGGGAATCTGGATGGCGATGGGTTTGGCGTTGAGGCGTTTGCGGATGGTGTCGACCGCGTGCTCAAAATCGGCGCCCATCTTGTCGATCTTGTTGATGAAGCAAATGCGGGGAACGCCGTACTTGTCGGCCTGACGCCAGACTTTTTCCGATTGCGGCTGCACTCCGTGGACGGCGTCAAATACTGCGACCGCGCCGTCGAGCACGCGCAATGAGCGCTCGACTTCGGCGGTGAAATCAACGTGCCCGGGAGTATCAATAATATTGATGCGAATGTCGCGCCAGGTGCAGGTGGTGGCGGCGGAGGTGATGGTAATGCCACGCTCCTGTTCCTGCTCCATCCAGTCCATGGTGGCAGTACCTTCGTGGACCTCTCCGATACGGTGCGTCTTCCCGGTATAGAAAAGGATGCGCTCCGTCGTAGTGGTCTTACCGGCATCGATGTGGGCCATGATGCCGATGTTCCTGCAACGCTCTAATGGGACTTGCCTGGACACAGCTCTCTTTCTCTCTTCCCTTCGTAACTCTTGCTCGTTTGCGACTGAACCCGTCAAATCTCTATCCTTGTCGATCCGCGTTACCAGCGGTAGTGGGCAAAGGCCTTATTGGCCTCGGCCATGCGGTGGACATCTTCTTTCTTCTTGATGGCTGCGCCGCGGTTGTTGGCGGCGTCCAGCAATTCATTGCTCAACTTGTCGATCATGCCCTTTTCGCCGCGCCCGCGAGAGTAGGTGATCAGCCAGCGGATGGCCAGCGAGGTGCGGCGGTCGGCGTTCACTTCGACCGGCACCTGGTAGTTGGCGCCGCCCACCCGGCGAGTCTTAACCTCGAGAAGCGGTTTGACGTTCTCGACTGCCTTCTTGAAGAGCTTCAGGGCCTCGTCGCCTCCCTTTTCCTGCAGACGGGTCATGGAGGAATAAACAATCTTTTCCGCCGTGCTCTTCTTCCCGCCCCACATCATGGAGTTGACGAACTTGGTCACGAGGTCTGAACCGTAAACCGGATCGGCCTCAACTCCGCGTTTCGCGATATGTCCTTTTCGAGGCATTCAGCTTTTAGCTCCGTGGAGACGTTGCTTACAACGTCTCGTTTGCAACATCAGTGAGACCTAGGCCAGCTACGTCTCGACAGAAATATCTAAGCCTTGGGGCGCTTGGCGCCGTATTTCGAGCGGCTCTGCTTGCGCCCGGCCACGCCCACCGCATCCAAAGTGCCGCGGATTACGTGATAGCGAACTCCGGGAAGATCCTTCACGCGGCCGCCGCGAATGAGCACGATCGAGTGCTCTTGCAGGTTGTGGCCCACGCCCGGAATATAAGTTGTCACTTCAATTCCATTGGTCAACCGCACACGGGCGACCTTGCGCAGCGCCGAGTTCGGTTTCTTGGGCGTTTGCGTGTACACGCGGGTGCATACCCCCCGCTTCTGCGGACATCCCTGCAACGCCGGACTGGCCGTCTTGTAGCGTGGCCGCTTACGGCCAGCTCGCACCAATTGATTGAAAGTCGGCACTCTTGCAACTCCTTGAGCCGCGCAATTCAGCCGCACACCCATTCCCGTGTGCCTGCGACGAAACCCGCAGCTTCGACTGTTCCCTGATTCAGGGTCTGGATGGCGGTGGGCCAGCCATGCTTCCGCCGCGCGTACCGCGGACGGAGGATCGTAAATTCGGACTAAGGCTGCCGACGGTGGCGCCAAGCCGTTTTAAGGAGGCACTCCGTTTCGTCAGCATCGCTCTGCATAGCCTTCCAACGGATGGAAGTACGCACAGAGCGCTTCAGCGAGGGCGATCTTCGCAATATCCGAAGACGTGTATCTTAGCGGCTTGACTGCCTTCAGGGGGAGTGCGTGGCACACCAATCGCGCCAGACACTCACCGCGTACAGGAAAGCCAGGATGACTCGCGGAACCCTACAAATATAGCAACTGAGTTCACACATCGTCAACCGGGCCCTGGCGCATCCCAGCAAGAGCCCCTGATCTTGGAGGATTGCTGAAAACCTAGTCTGCCTCTACACTGGAAATTTCCTAATACAACGCAGGCTGGCGCCGTGCACCGCCCGAAGGCGGGGAGGATGAATGGGCAGGTTGAATCAGGTGGGTTTCGCCGTTGCAGTGCTTTGCATTCTGTTGGCAGTCGAAGCCGGCTGCAGCAGCGGCAAGGCGGTGAATACGACCGTTTACCCCGTGCCCACGAGCATCACCCTGGCTCCACAGGGGAGCGTTTCTATGGAACTAGGAACGAACCAGCAGTTCATTGCCACTCCTGAGGGCGCAAGCAAGGCTCCCATCGCGGAACCTGTCTTCTACCAATCCAGCAATAGCGCAGTGGTGAGCGTGGCCGCGAATGGCCTGGTTTGCGCCGGCACCTGGGATTCTCTGAGCGTTCCGCAAATCTGTACGGCGGGGCCGGTCGGATTCGCCGACATTACCGCCACCGCGCAAGGTGTGAGCAGTCCGACGACCCGGGTCTACGTTCACCAGCACATTGACAGCATCGTAATCACGCCGGTTCCGCCAGGGCCCATAAACTCATGCCTGTCGGTCACTCAAACGGCGGCGTATCAGGCAACCGCGTACAGCCGCGGCGTCGACATCACCGCATCCGCCGGGCAGTTCATCTGGCAGACGTTGAATGCCGGAGTCGCCAGCCTCAGCACCACGGTGAATGGGTTGGTGAACGTAGTCAATGGGCAGTCGCTGAATCAAGTCCAGCTGACAGCGAACGTTCCCGGCGTCACTCCCCTGTTTGCGACCGTGGGCAACACCACCAGTGTGCCTTTCAGTTTCACCACCTGCCCGGTGCAGTCGATCCAGCTCCAGGTAACCGGATCATCGCAGACTTCGACGTCGATTGTCACCACGGTAGTGGACACCCTTGGCACAACCATCACGGGCGTTCCGTTGACCTGGAGTTCTTCGGAGTCCGGGTCGGTGAGTGTCAGCAGCGGGGAAGCCTTGGCCGCGACCGGCGGGGGCGGTGCCACCATCATCGCATCGTGTACTCCGCCCACCTGCAATACCGGCCTCTTGCCCTCGGTGCCGATATTTCCGCAGAACGTCGTCACGCTGGTGCCGCAGAATGTTTCGTCTCCGAGTGAAACTGTGTATGTGTCGAGCTCGGGATGTGGAACGACCGATGCCTGCGTCAGTACCGTCGTTCCAATAACAACCTCCCCGACAAAACTCGGGAATTCGATCATTTTGCCGGCCTCGCCAAATTCGCTGGTATTTGAACCCAAGGGCGCAAACACTTATCTCGGAACCAATTCCGGGTTGCTCGGAAGCAAAGGGCTGACTGTGATAGTGGGCGGCAGCACGGTGAACGAGTACGTCGCGGCACCCGGCAAGGTTCTGGCGATCTCGCCGGATGGCACCAAAGTAATAGTTTCCGACACCACCGACTCGCCCAATCAGGTATTTGTGTTTGATACGTCCAGCAACATCTCGACAGCGTATCGGATCTCAGGAGCTACCGCTGCCGACTTCTCGCCGGACAGCCTCAAGGCGTTCATCCTGGCCGGAAGCACGCTTTATGTGTATTCCAAGCTGGATGCATTGCAAACCAAGGCGCTCACCGCACCCGCCAACGATGTGAGCTTTCTGGCGGAAGGAGCCTTCGCTTATTTGGCAGGCGGAAATCCGTCGGGCGTCACCGTGCAGAGAACCTGTGACAACGGCCAGGCGGATACGGTGATTGTGTCGCCCGTCCCGACTTTCTTGAAGACACTGCCGGATGCAACCGGAGTCGTAGCGCTGCTTCCTCCTGCCATCGGTGTTATCAACGTTTCTACTACGCCGACTGGTTGTGCCCCGAGCGTCACAGACGACCTGACGACTTTCGATCTGGGCCGCGGCAACTTCGCGGCCTCACAGATGATCATTTCTCAGGATGGCTCGACCGCGTACATCGTGACTCCGAATTTCAACAGCATTCTCGTGTTTCATATTGGCGCACAGACTTCTTCGGCGATCCCTCTGGTTGGCAACGGATTTCCCTTGCGCGCTTCTCTGACCCCCGATGGCACACAAATCTACGTCGGAAGCAGTGACGGGACAGTCCACGTTCTGCAGACCGACACCGGCACGGACGTGCAGCAAATCACGTTCCCGCAAGGTTTGTGCCAGACCACGGCCGGTCAGCCGTTTCCCGGGGTGACCTGCAATCCCGATCTGGTAGCGGTGAAGCCCTAGAACTTGTCGTTGTGCGTTCGTCGCCGGTCGCTAAACCACCTTCTTCTCCAGTTCCTTGCCTACGCTGTCGAGCACTCCGTTGATGAATTGCACCGATTCGGGGCTGGAAAACTTGCGCGCGATTTCCAGGGCTTCATTGATGACCACGGCGCGCGGCGTTTCCGGAAAGCCGATGAGTTCGGCCACTGCAGAGCGCAGGAGGTTGCGGTCGACCGCGGCCATGCGGTCCATGCGCCAATGCTCGGCGTGACGCTCAATGAGATCGTCAATTTCAGCGGCATGATCGGTGGCGACGCGAAAGAGATTTTCCGCGAACCCGCGGACTTCACCTTGCGCCGATTCGTGTTCATTCCAAAACGTGCGTCGGACCTGGTCGGGTGGTTGCTTGCCCATGTCGGACTGAAAGAGCATTTGCAGAACCAGTTCACGGGATTTTCGGCGGGTGCCCATGGGAACCTGTCAGCTATCAGTTATCAGCCTTCAGCCCTCAGTCTACAAGAGTCGAGAAGGGGGTCGGACATCAGCCTTTGCGTTTTTTCGGGCGAGTGTGAACCTTGGACTTCGCGCTCTTGCTGCGAGCGGACGGCTGAGAGCCGATCGCTCTCTTCAGATTCGCCATCTCCGCCGCGGCCAGTGCCGCTTCGAGACCTTTATTTCCCATTTTCAGGCCGGCACGGTCGATAGCTTGCTCCAGCGTTTCGCAAGTGAGAACGCCAAAAGCATGCGGGACGCCGGTTTCCTGCGCGGATTGCCCGATGCCACGCGTGACTTCGTTCACGATGACGTCATAGTGAGCGGTGTCTCCGCGGAGCAGGCAGCCGAGGCATATGATGGCGTCGTATTTGCCGGTTTCAGCGAGGGTGCGGGCAGCGGATGGAATTTCGAAAGAGCCGGGGACGCGGACGATGGTGATGTCTTTTTCCCGAGCGCCGGAACGACGCAGTCCGTCATACGCACTCCGCAAGAGCCGCTCGGTGATGAACTCGTTGAAGCGGGAGACAACAATTCCGAAACGGAAGCCCGTGGCGTTCAGTTTTCCAGCGAGCGCTTCCTTCCGAAGTTTCTGCCCGGTGATTTTGTCACTGTCTCTGTGTCTATGTGGTGAAATATTTGTCCTCCACGCATGCGCCTCTATTCGAGCGTGCAAGAATGCATACATCCTTCGGCAACTGAAGCCGACTCAGGATGACAATCATAAGAGGATATCCGTAAGAATCCGTCTGAATCCGTGGCGCAGTCTTACTTGCCTTTGAACTGTGGCGCACGCTTTTCGAGAAACGCCGTCATGCCCTCTTTCTTATCTTCCGATGAACAGGCCACGCTGAACAGAACGGCCTCGAGATAAAGCGCGTCCGACAGGGGCATATCGAAGCCACGGTTCACTGCTTCCATCGAATACTGTACCGCCAGCGGCGAGTTGGCGATGATTTTCTGTGCGACGGCCTCGGCACGCGGGACCAATTCGGCTGTTGGAGTCACCTCATTCACCAAGCCGATGCGGTAGGCCTCCTGAGCGGTAATCATTTCGCCGGAAAGAATGAGTTGCATGGCGCGGCCTTTGCCGACCAGACGCGGCAGGCGCTGGGTGCCTCCGTAGCCGGGAATAATGCCGAGCTTCACTTCGGGCTGGCCGAGCTTGGCGTTTTCGCTGGCGAGGCGCATGGTGCAAGCCATGGCAATTTCGCATCCGCCGCCAAGCGCGAAGCCGTTGATACAGGCGATGATCGGCTTGCCGAGATTTTCGATGAGATCGAGAACGCTCTGGCCGCGGTGGGTGTATTCCTTGCCACTGACCGCATCCTGCTTGGCGAGCTCGCCGATGTCGGCACCGGCGATGAAAGCCTTTTCGCCCGATCCGGTCATGATACAGACGCGGATGGCAGCGTCATTCTTGGCGTCGGTGAAGGCGCTGCGCAGCTCTTCCATGGTAACCATGTTGAGCGCGTTCAGGACTTTCGGCCGGTTAACGGTAACGTAGGCGATCGAGTTTTTCTTTTCGTAGAGAATGTTTTCGTAGGTCATAAAAATAGGCGTCTTCGATGTATCTGGACGTCAGTTCAACGTTCCATCCAAAAATGGTGTCGTGGGTTTTCGAAAGCCGCGGCCAGGTCATTCTTTTCATTGCTAAGAAGCTGATCAAACCATAAATAGGTTATATTAACCGCGAGAGCGATCCTCACGAAGCTGCCTAGGGTATCGAAGAACCCTCTACCTGAAGCGCAGTACGTACCCAACACATAGCCTGGGGCAATAACGTATCTCACAACCTGCGGTGTACCGGCATCGTCCGCAATAGACAAAGATACATAGGTCGCCAGAAGAGCAAGGAAAGCGCCGATCAGCACCTGGGCGACCAGGAAACGCTCGGACTTGCGGTCGATTATCATTTCGTCATTCCAGGCAACACGTCACCTCGAAATGCGCTCGCGGCGGCGAGTGCTATAATTGTATAGCAAGAGGGGAAATCCATGCTGGCGATTCGACTTCCAGTGACAATCGAGCGGCGATTGGGACGTTTGGCCAAACGAACCGGGCGCACCAAGACATATTACGCACGCGAGGCCATCCTGCAATATCTGGATGATCTTGAAGACATCCACCTTGCGGAAAAAGAGTTGGAGGCCGTGCGGGCGGGGCGAAGCCGAACTGTTCCACTCGAGAAAGTAATGCGGCGTTATGGCTTGGAGGGTTGAACTGTCGAGCAATGCTTCGAAGCAACTGAACAAGCTGGATAAGCCCATCGCGAACCGAATTCTGAGATTTCTACGCGAACGCGTCGAGAAACTGGACGATCCGCGCGCGATCGGAGGCAAACTTCAGGGTACTCTGAGTGAGTTCTGGAAATATCGCGTAGGCGACTACCGCCTGATCTGCTCTCTGGAAAACGAGCGACTCGTGGTGCTGGTTCTTCGGATCGGGCATCGAAGGGAAGTTTACAGGCAGTGAGATCTCACGTAGCGCCGCCACGGATTACATCGATGAACGCAGATCACTTCCATCCATCAAGGGAGTGGTTTGAGGCTTGCTTTAGTTCGCTACGGCGCAAATCACATCCATAGCATTTCCATGGATAATTTACTCTCGGCAGCAACGCGATCAATCCTCCTGAAAACTTGGCGCTGCACCTTGGGCAATCCAAGTTATACAACCAGACATGTGTTACCAGGAAGATGGCAAGAAGGACCGCGACGATCCAGCGGCTATGAACCGATGCATCGACGCTCGGGGGCATCCGCGGGAACACAAACGCTAGGAACAGCGAGCCGATTTGCAGTCGCTCCAGCGTCTTGAACTTGGCCCAAAATGTCCGATACTTAGCTCGCTCTTGTGGCGTGAGATCGTCCATTGCGAGTCGGTCCATCGAAGAGAACCTACAAAATTCGGAGAAACATCAAGTCGATCTGCGCTAATCAGCGGCGCAGTGTTACAGTTTGTTCGGCTTCGGATTTGCCGGGTCTGAATGATCGTAGAAGCCTTTGCCCGTCTTCTTGCCATACCAACCGGCCATCACCAATCTCTTCAGCAACGGCGGCGAGGCGAAACGACGCTCTTTGAACTCATCGTACATTACCTGGGTGATGTAGTAGGTAGTGTCGAGGCCGACGAAATCGAGCAGCGTGAACGGGCCCATGGGGTAGCCGCAGCCCAGTTTCATGGCATTGTCGATGTCTTCGATGGAGCCGACACCCTCTTCATAAGCACGGATCGCATCCAGCATGTAGGGCACGAGCAGACGGTTGACAATGAACCCGGTCTTGTCGCTGGTGCGAACGGGGACTTTGCCCAGCTTCCTGCCGAATTCGTACGCCGCGTCATAAACCTCGGGCGCAGTTGCGATAGTCTTGACCACTTCGACCAGTTTCATCAGCGGCACGGGGTTGAAGAAGTGCAGACCGATGAAGCGCTCCGGACGCTTGGTGGCCGACATCAGTTCGGTCACGGAGATGGAAGAAGTGTTGGTCGCGAAAATGGCGTCTTTTTTCGCGATGGCATCGAGTGCAGAGTACATCTTTTTCTTCTCGGCGATGTTTTCGATGACGGCTTCGACCACGATGTCGCAGCCGGTGAGGTCTTGCATGTTGGTCGTGCCTTTGAGCCGGGCGCGGACGGCTTGCGGAGTTTCCTTAAGGGTGCCTTTTTCGGCAAACTTAGCCAGCGATTTCTCGATGCCAGCGAACCCTTTGTCGAGGAATTTCTGCTCGACTTCGACAACGTTAACGTCAAACCCGGCCATGGCCGCGACCTGGGCAATACCCGAGCCCATCAAGCCACAACCTAGAACTCCGACTTTCTTTATTTCCATAAATGCTTCCTTTTTCGCCGCAGATTTACGCGGCGCAACCCAGATCCAATCAATTCAAGCTCTCCACAATCATGGCAATTCCCTGCCCGCCGCCGATGCAGGCGGTCGCCAGGCCATATTTCTTCTTGCGGCGACGCAGTTCGTACAGGAGAGTAATCACCAAACGCGTACCGGTCGCGCCCAGGGGGTGTCCGAGGGCGATCGCTCCGCCGTTAACGTTCACTTTGTTGCGATCGAGACCGAGCTCTTTTTCGACGGCGAGATACTGTGCGGCGAAGGCTTCGTTGACTTCGATCAAGTCGATATAGTCCAGAGTCAGGCCAGCTTTTTGCAAAGCAATCTTGGAAGCCGGAACCGGACCGCGGCCCATGAGCTTCGGTTCGACGCCGGCGATCCCCCAGCTGACAATCCGGCCCATCGGTCGGATACCGCGTTTGGTGGCTTCTTCAAGGGACATCACGACGACTGCGGCGGCGCCATCCACGATGCCACTGGCGTTCCCAGCGGTGACAGTACCGTTCTTGCCGAACGCGGGTTTCAGCTTGGCCAAGCCTTCCATCGTGGTTTGAGGGCGGCGATGATCATCCTCGGCCAGAGTTTCGCCGGTGGGTTCACCTTTGTGATTCTTGAGCGGAACCGGAACCAGTTCATCCTGCAGGCGATGTTCTTTGTAAGCGGCGTCGGCAGTCTGCTGCGAACGCAGCGCGAACTCATCCTGGGCCTGGCGGTTGATGCCCTGCTGCTCGCCGTAGAGCTCGGCGGTGTTGGCCATGTAGGAGCCGCAGAAAGTGTCGAGCAACGCGACCATCAAGGAATCTTCGAGCTTGCCGCCGGGAGCCAGCGAAAAGCCGTCGCGCCCGCGAATGGAGAACGGCGCTTGCGACATGGCTTCCATGCCGCCGGCGAGAACCACGCTGGCTTCTTCCAGTTGAATCATTTGTGCGGCGTTGACGATGGCCTGCATACCCGAGCCGCAGAGGCGATTCACAGTGAGCGCCGGAGTTTCGATCGGTAAACCAGCGCGAAGGCCGACGTGGCGGGCTCCGTAGAGAGCATCGCCGGAAGTTTGTTGCGCGTTGCCGAAGATGGCGTGGTCGAAGTCTTTGGGATCAACTCCGGCACGTTCGATGGCGCCCTTGGCTGCGATCGCGCCCAGTTCCTGGGCAGTGAAATCCTTCAGCTTGCCGCAATAGCGGCCAAAGGGCGTGCGTGCCCCGCTGACGATGGCGATGTCTCCTGGTTTGAGCATGACTAAAGCGGCAAATTCCTGGGATTAAAACTCTCGGTTGAACTCTGAAGTGTAACAGCGCGAGTACAGATTACGCCAATGGGTGCGGTAGCGTGTGCCTCCGCGTGCTCTGCCATTCTCAGCGACCTCAACGTTTTTAAGATTGTGCCCCGACGTCGGCAAAACGCAACATCTTTAATCGCGGAGGTCGCGGAGAAGAAACACGGGGTGCGCGGAAAAAATCGCTGCAGAACCAGTTCTCAATGGCCAGCTCCGGGTTCTCAGATCAGGCTGTGGCTGCAGCCGCAACGGAAGCGGCGAGAACTATTACCTTGCCCGGGCCCTGGGCAATGGAAAGATGAACTGCCTGTTCAGCCCGATTGACGACCTCAGTGACGATATCCACCGGATCGTACCCGGAGCGGACCACGGCCTCGGCCAATCCGGCGTTGAAGCGGACGGGCTCTTCCTTTTCTGGGAGATGGATTTGGGCGACCAGACGCTGCAGTTTTTCGGCTGCCAGGATGCCTTCCTTTTCGGTGGTTTCCCCCAGCACGATGGCGATGCTGGTGGCTTCATAGCGGAAAGCAAGGTCGTTCTGCCGGATGTTGGCGGCAAAGAGCTGACCGATTTGCTGCATGAGGGCTTCGATTGCGGCCTCGCCGTATTCCTTCAGCATGGCACCCTTCTCGCCGAATTGCAGCAGCAGAATGGAGAGCGAAGTGCTCTGCTGGGTGTTGCGGCGAGTTTCTGCCATGAGCAGGTCGAGATAGGATGCGCGCTTAAGCAGGCCAGAGCGTTCGTCGGTGACCGAGAGACTTTTGACCAAACGGCGCAGCCCGGCATTGTTCAGGGCGATCAGGATTTGGTCACAGATGGTTTTGAGCACCAATACGTCGTTGGGACTCCAGACATGGGTCGTATTCTGCGCCAGCAGTAGAACGCCGGCGTGTTCGGTGCCATCGGCCAGGGGGAGAATCAGCAGCGAGGCCATTCCGAGTTGCCCGCAAGCATCCCGAACATCGGCCAATTCGGGCGACGAGTAGACATTCGTGACCGCAAGCATGCTGCCGTGACGAATGACGGCCTCGTGTGCTGTGGAAACAACTTTCTCTAATGCGCCGGCTTCCGCGGGCTCGGTGCCGGAGCTGCAGAATTCTTTTGTGCTGGTAGGTCGTTGTCCGGCCTTGCGCATGGCGACCACGCAGCGGTCCACCTTCCACTGCGCGCCGATTTCATTGGCAGCGGTGGACATCACCGCCTCGGCATTACTTTGGCGATAGAGTTTGCGAGTGATATCGGCCACGCGGGCAAAGCCGCTGACATCCGCGGCCGCAGAGTGCGCCGCGGCGGCGGCAGGGGCCGGCAGGGACGCCGGCGCGGGGACACCTATCGGCGGTTCAGACCCGGGATAGTGCGGGATCAACCCCACCGAAAGATAAAGTTGTTGCAGAGCGGGATTGCGTTCTTCCTCGTGGGGAAAGAGCTGCTGAATGCGCTGCAAACGTTCGAGGGCCTTGGCCCGCATACCATATTGCACCAAGATTTCCGCCTGTAGCATGAGGTCCTGCAGGGCCGCGGCACCCAGCAACTTTTCTTCGGCGCGCACTGACACGGCGGTCGAATCCGCCATACTGGTAAAGCGGGAAGCAATTACTTTGAAACGGTTCTCGTCGATTTTGCCGCGCAGCATCTCCAGGCGCTTAGTGTGCCCGGGCTCGTAGGCGTCGACTTCGGCGGCGCGATCGAGCGACTCGGCGGCCTTATCGTACTTGCCCATGCTGCAATGCAGATCGAAGAGCTTGAGCAGGGTCTGGCAGTAGTCGGTCTCGCGGTTGGAGGAGTTGAACTGCTCACTCATGAACTCGAGCATGTCCACCGAGGGCCGGTGGGCTCCGACAATCTCCTGCATCAGAGAGAGGAAGGCGCGGCGGTCGCCCTTGCGCCGCTGGTACTGTTCGAGCTTGCGCGCCAGGGTGACGGCGTCGGCGTCCTGGTTGGAATCAATCAACAGCCCGATGAGCCTGGCCACCTCCTGGGTGCGTGAGGGATTCTCTTCGAACAGTTGCCAGAGGATGGGTTCGGCATCGTTCAGGCGATTGGCCGCCAGCAGCGCTTTTCCGTAGCTATCACGAATGTCTTGCGGGGCGGAGCCGGCATTGACCAGGGGCTCAAGAACGAAGATCGCGGCCCCAACCTGCCCTTGTTCAATCAGGCCTTTGCTGTATGCCAGGGCGATCTGCGGGTCGGTAGGGTCTTCGGCGTAGGCGCGCTCCATCCAGGGCGCGCTGTTGCCGCCAGAGGCACGCGTCATTTCGGAAATTCTCAGAAACGCCGCCGCCGCGCCCTTGCCGTCGCCGAGTTCGGAGGACAATTCTCCCAACCGGATCAGATTTTTCTCGCTAGAATCGAGCTTTAGGATTCGCTGCAGGACGGAGAGCGATTCCTGCTTGCGGCCCTGTTTGCTCACTTCCTCGAAGGCGTCTTCGTAGGTCTCGACGGCGAGCTTGCGGTTGTTGTTCTCCAGGAGTTCTCCGAAGCGAACTTTTTGTTCCCACGTGGGATTCGCAAAACGCGCTAGCTTCTTATACGTGAGGCTGGCGCGGGTGGCGTCGCCGGCCTGGATTTGGCGTTCGAACATCGCCCCTAACAAACTCACAGCCTCGGGAATGCGCTGCAGCGACAGGCTGAGGTCGGCCGCCATCTGGCAGATGCTGTCGTTCGTCGGGTCGCCGGCCAGAATCTGCAGGTACTCTTCCAGGGCAGAGTCAGTTTTCCCCTTCTGGAGAAGCTTTTCGGCGCGTTCCACCCGCTTGCTGATTTCGGCCCGGTCCATTCGCTTGACGGTATCTGACATGAGAGCTGGAAGTGCGCAGATTGACCCATAGAAATTCTAGGAGGGGGTACGGTGAGCGGCAATGAAGTAAGGCCGGGTGCGATTACGAAAGTCATTCACCGAATTAAGTCTTTGGCAATACGGGAGTTTCTGATATACGTGCCGGGATGCCTCAAGCCAAAATACGTGATCCGGAGCACGGTCTCCGACACCAGCTTAGCGCCGGCCAAATGGCCATGGTGGCGGTGGGAGGGTCGATCGGCACGGGATTATTGCTGGGGTCGGCGGCAGCCATCGAAGTGGCCGGGCCCAGCGTGATTTTGAGTTTCTTGCTGGCAGGCTTCATCAATTGGACGGTAACCATGGCCCTGGGAGAACTCTCCAGCATGCATCCTGCGGCAGGGTCATTCGGTGTGTACGCCGATCTTTACCTCAATCCGTGGGCAGGGTTCGTATCGCGTGCGGGCTACTGGGCAGCGATTTGCCTCTCCGTTGGCGCGAGTTTAGTGGCCTCGGCGACGTATATGCGGTACTGGTTTCCGGCATTTCCCCCGTTGTTTTGGGTAGCGGTATTCTCGCTGCTCTTGGGGCTGGTGAACCTGCGTAGCGTGCATGAATATGGCCGGTTTGAATACTGGTTCTCGATGGTCAAGCTGGCCACCATGCTGGCATTCATCACCCTTGGCGGAGCGCTGTTGCTGAGCGGCCACGTGGCCCCGCAATACACCACCCATGGTGGTTTTTTCCCCAACGGGCGCGTGGCCTCGTTGTTGGCTCTAACCTTTGCGCTGTATACCTTCGGCGGAGTGGAGATTGTGGCCATCACCACGGGCGAATCCCGTGGCGCCGCCGAAGTTCCGCGGGCCGTGCTTTACACCTTTGCAATCCTTACCGTGGTGTACTTGGGCGCGGTGGTGGTTTTGGTGGGCGTAATGCCCTGGGACCATGCAGGCGTCTCGGAAAGCCCGTTTGTCACCGTGTTTCGAATGATCAAGATTCCTGCGGCCAGCGCCTTGATGAACTTTGTCATTCTGACGGCGGCCCTGTCCGGCGCGAATGCAAATATGTATGCGGGCTCGCGCATGCTGTTTTCCCTGGCACGGGATGGGTGGGCTCCGGCGAAACTGGGAGAACTGAATGCGGCCGGATCGCCGAAGGCGGCGTTGCTGGCTTCTTCCTACGGAATCGTGGTAGCGGTGGTGGCGGAAACCTGGGCGCCGAAGGATGCGTTTGTGTACATCCTGAGTGCGGCTTTGTTCGGGCTAATGCTGTCGTGGCTGACATCGCTGGCGGCGCATGTTTGCTTCCGGCGAAAAGCCTCAGAGGAAGAATTGCAATCCCTGCCCATGCGGTCCCGACTCGGCACCTGGGGATCGGTGCTGGGATTCACGCTGGTGACAACTGCGATCCTACGGACGTGGTGGGATTCGCGCGTCAACCTGGTAAGCGGAGTGGCTTATCTGGCACTGTTTTCCGTGGCTTACGTGGTGATGAGAAAGGCACGAAGACTTAGTACAATACTTCCGTGACCGATCACCTGCTGCAGTATCGCGCTGAGTTCCCCATCCTGGAACGCACCACTTACCTCATCAGCAATTCTCTCGGCGCCATGCCACGCGGTGTTTATGAGGCCCTGAAGGGTTATGCCGACACTTGGGCCATGCGTGGAGTACGCGCCTGGGAGGAACGCTGGTGGATGCTGGCAGCGGAAGTAGGCGATGAGATTGGTGCGCTGATGAACGCGCCTAAGGGGTCGGTTTCCACTCATCAGAATGTCACTACCTGCCAGGCAGTTGTTGCATCATGCTTTGATTTCTCGGGCAAGCGCAACAAAGTTGTGTACAGCGACATGAATTTTCCCTCGGTCATGTATTTCTGGGAGGCGCAGCAGTCGCGAGGCGTTCGCGTACACATGGTGAAGACCGATGACGGCATCACGGTTCCGCTGGAGCGCTTGTTGGATGCCATTGATGAAACCACGCTACTGGTGCCGATTTCGCATGTGGTGTTCCGCAGCGCCTTCATCCAGGACGCACGGGCCATCATCGAGAAGGCGCACAAAGTGGGAGCGATGGTGGTGCTGGATACTTTCCAGTCGCTCGGAACCGTTCCGGTGGACGTGCAAGCGCTCAATGCGGATTTTGCGTGTGGCGGAGTCCTGAAGTGGCTATGCGGCGGGCCCGGTGTGGGCTATCTGTATGTGCGTCCGGATTTGGGGAACAAGCTGGAACCAAAGTTGACTGGCTGGACCGGGCACCAGGATCCCTTTGCATTCGAGGGTGGTGCCATCCGTTATACCGGTCCGCCCTATCGCTTTATGAATGGAACGCCGCACGTGCCGGCGCTCGAGGCGGCGCGGCCGGGATTGAAGATCATTGCCGAAGCCGGCATCGAGCGTATTCGGGAGAAGTCGAAACGGCAGACGGGACGGCTGATTGAGCTGGCCAGCAAGCACGGCTGGCGGGTGAATACGCCCCGCGACGCGGAAAAGCGCGGGGGAACGGTTTCTATCGATATGCCCGCCGCTCAGGAAGTTTGCCGTGAGTTGCTGAAGCGGGAGATTCTGGTGGACTATCGTCCCAAAGCGGGCGTGCGCATGTCTCCCCACTTCTACAACACGGATGAAGAGTTGGAGATGGGAATCAACGCGGTGGAAGAGATTCTGCAAGAGCGGGCGGTGGCGGTGCGGTAGGAAAGCCGCCGGCACTCATTCCGACGGGCGAGAGCCTGCCCTGAGCGGCGTCCAAGGGGCTCCCGTCCTCTATTACCATCGTAAGTCTTCTTAGTTGTTTCCTACTGCCCCGGCGTAATAATCCCCGTAAACTCGGCCCGACGCGGTCTGTAGGCGTCGAGCACCGTCATGTTTGCGTCGATTCTTATCTCGACCATTATTCCACCCGCACTGTGGATCACGCCTCTACTGGGAGCGGTAGCCGGAGTGTATCTCTTTTATCGCGGCTTCCGGCTGTTACAACGAAAGCGTCTGATCCTGGACACGCCGTCATCGAAGATTCGCAGCGCGGCCATGGGACTGGTGGAGGTCAGCGGTCTCGCGACGGGCCCCTACACTCTGCGAGCGCCCATCACCGGAGTTCCCTGCTACTACTACCGCACCATGGTGTGGGAATGGAAACAGCGCGACAAGGGCAGTTCGTGGGTAAAACAAGCGGACGAAGGCTTGCACGTGCCTTTTTATCTGGATGACGGCAGCGCACGCGTGCTGGTGGATCCGCAAGGTGCGGAGATGGATATCCATCGCGACTTTCAAGAGGAATTCAGTCATTCGCTATTATCCAGCAGCCTGGAGATCCCGGCGAATGTTGCCGCCTTCCTGACGGGGCACGGAGTCGAAACCAGTGCCAAGGTCAAGATCGAAGAGTATTGCATCAAGCCCAAGAACGCACTGTTTATCCTGGGAACGCTGACCAGTAATCCGGGGACCGCGGTAAGCGCATTGCCGGTGCGCACCTGGCGGCCGACCGAGCTTCCCGTTTCATTCAGCATGGGTTCGAGTATGACGTTCTCGGAGTCGCTCACGTTTGCGAGCTACCAGGGAGGCGGCGAGCCGTCGAGATCTCAAACGACCTCAAGACCAGCAATTGTGGATCCGGCGCAGCGAGCCAAGATCGCGGACGCCCTCACCAAGGCCGGGATCACCAACCCAGCGGCCTGGGCCGCAGCGGGCGTCAGCCAGACACAAGCCGCGGCCGTCGCGGTAAGCGGCGGAGGCAGCGCGGCCGGGGCCGCTCCGGCGCCGGAGCAGTTCGATCTGCATCCACCGACCGTACTTATGCGGGGTGGGCATAATCCGGCATTCTTCATTTCGTGGCGAAGCCAGCACGACGTAGTGAAATCACTAGGGTGGAAATCAGCGCTGATGATTTGGGGCGGCCCGGCGGCAACCCTCGCATGCGTTTACATTTTGGCAGCCGAATTCGGCTGGCTGTGACAAATAAGGAACACAACCATGAACAACATTTTCTCGCTGGCGTTCTTGTTCGTAGTCATCGGCCTCGCGGTTTACGGGGTCATGATTTTCAACGGAATCATCTCCTTGAAAAACGACGTGGCCAAGGCCTGGGCAAATATTGACATCCTGCTCAAGCAGCGCCATGACGAATTGCCGAACCTGGTCGAAGTCTGCAAAGGCTACATGAATCACGAGCGCGAGACGCTGGAGAAGGTAACCCTGGCGCGCAGCCAGTATCAGCAGGCCGTCTCGGTGGACCAGAAGGCGCTTGCGGACCAGGGTACGACCTCGGCACTGCGCGGGCTGTTTGCAGTGGCGGAGAATTATCCTCAACTGAAGGCCAACGAGAATTTCCTGAAGCTACAGAACCGGATCACCGAACTGGAAAGCGAAATTGCCGACCGACGCGAGTTTTACAACGACTGCGTGAACGCCTTTAACATCCGCATCCAGGAGATGCCCGATACGTTGATTGCGGCGTTTATGAATCTGCGGCCGCAGTCCATGTTCAAAGTGGAGGATGCCGACAAAGCCGAAGTGAGGCTGAGCTTTGGGGCAACGGTATAATCGCACCAATGGAGAACGGGCGTGTCGCCGGTCAGGACCGGCGTTTGCTGCGGTTATCAGCCTCCTCACCTCGGTAACCGCCGAGACTTGAATTTCTCAATTAGAATTGCCCCGTGGCTGACTCCGTTCGCATCGGAATATTGGGCGACTTCGATCCGAAGTCGCCGACGCTGCCGGCTATCGATAAATCGTTGCAACATGCTGCCGTCAAACTAGGCGTGGCACTCGAATCCACCTGGCTGGCAACACCTTCGCTGCTCGAACCCAATATTGAGAAAACGCTGGAGACTTTCGATGGTATTTGGGCAGCGCCGGGTAGTCCGTACAAGAGTTTCGACGGCATGCTGAAGGGGATCGAGTTTGCACGGAGGAGGGACTGGCCATTCCTGGGGACCTGTGGCGGCTTTCAGTACGCCCTGATCGAATGCGCCCGCAACGTTTTGGGCATTAATGACGCTGACTCGGCAGAAAACAACTCTGGATCAAAGAACATCGTAATCTACCCCGTGGCCTGCGCCGTGCCGAAGCGGGGTAAGGACGCGCCCAGGCTTTCCGGCGAAATCCCTGAAATCCGCTTGCGTCCGGGGTCGTATCTGCATTCCTTCTACACGCAGGATGTGGTTACCGAAGAATTCTTCTGCAATTTCGAGGTGAATCCGGAATATGAATGGGCGGCCATGGAAGCCGGGTTCCCGGTCGTGGCCCGCGGATCGAAGGGCGAAATTCGCGCCATCGAATCGCCGACGCATCGTTTCTACATCGCGACGCTTTATCAGCCGCAACTTTCCTCGAAGCCTAAGAAGCCGCATCCGTTGGTGGTGGCATTTGTCCAGGCTGCGGCCGACTGGGGACGAAAGAAGTTGGATGACAGCGTGCTGGAGTGAGACTTAGAGTTCGATTAGCTCGAACGCCGGGTAGCCGGCCGCGAGTGCCCGAAAAGACTCGGCGGGCGAGCCCGCTGCTACGGGAAAGTAGCGCTGCACTTCCTTCTTGAAGCGATCGAGGTAGGCCTTCAGGATTTCCGGTTTCTCCGCATCCGAAAGGGCTCGCAAGCCAAATCTTTGTTTCTTTTTGCCCTTCTTCAACCAGACTTCACCGGCGGCTTCCGCGTTGCGCACCCACTGCGTGCGTCCACGCGGAGCCACCAGAAAACGCTTGCCATGCAGTTCCAGCAGATCGATGGGAGTGGAGTAGACCTTTCCACTCTTGCGGCCAACCACCTGGAGCAGGTGGGCGTGGGAAAGGCCTATGCCCAGCCCGACCAGAAATCCGTACACCCGGTTGAAGGCCCGTTCCAGGGCAGTGGGCGGGCGGAAGGCGGGAAGCGTGGACATGGTGAGTGTATCTTACCCGGTTGAGAGATGCGACGTGGTTTCGCCGATCGCCCTTACCCGTGCTTCACAAATTGCAGCGAGACCGAATTCATGCAGTAGCGAAGACCCGTGGGCCGAGGGCCGTCATCGAACACGTGGCCGAGATGCGCGTCGCACAGGGTGCAGGAGACGGCATCACGAATCATGCCGAAGCTGAGGTCGCGAGTGGTGCGGACGTTCTCGGGCGCGATGGGCTGCCAGAAACTGGGCCAGCCGGTGCCGGAATCAAACTTGGTATCGGAGCTGAACAGCGCATTGTGGCAGCAGATGCAGCGGAACAGGCCTTTTTCGTGCAGATTCCAGTACTGGCCGCTGTAGGCGAGCTCGGTGTCAGCGTGGCGCGTAATCTCGAATGCGGCGGGAGTAAGCTGCTTTTGCCACTCGGCTTCGGTCTTAACCACCTTGGCAACGAATACAGTTTTCAGCCGCCTGCCGTCATCGGAGAACTGAACGATCTTTACCGCCCCGGACTTGCCCGCTGGCCCGGAGGCCACCGCCTCGACGAGTCTTGGCCCTCTGAGCCATCCGTAAGCGAGAGTCAGCCCCGCCGCCGCGGCTGCCGCCATAAATTCGCGCCGGCCCGGCTTGCGTTTCGCGATTGCGTTATCCAGAGAATCGAACATTGTTGTTCTCACTTGCCCGTGTACAGGTCCGGGAACTGCTGGCGGAGGTGCGCCACTTTAGGCGCATCGTTGTAACGGATGTAAGGATCGTCCGGATGATTGGCGGCGTAATTCTGGTGGTAACCCTCAGCCGTGTAGAACGCCTTCAACGGCACCACTTGGGTCACGATGGGGCGATGAAAGACTTTCGCTTTATCGAGCTGGGCTATGTAGGCCTCGGCGATCCGCTTCTGCTCGTCATCGTTGTAGAAGATCACCGAGCGATACTGCGCGCCCTCGTCGGGACCCTGGCGGTTTAGCTCGGTGGGATCGTGGGCCACAGAGAGAAATACGCGCAGCAACTCCCCGTAGGTAATCTGCGAGGGGTCATACACGATCCTGACCGACTCGGCGTGACCGGTCGCCCCCGTGCTGACTACTTCGTAGTGCGCAGTCAGCGAAGAGCCTCCCGCGTAGCCAGAGGTAGCGCTGACCACGCCCTTGACGTGCTGGAAGACGGCCTGAATACCCCAGAAACAGCCTCCGGCAACAACCGCGGTTTGCTGCCCCGAGGTCTTGGCAAGGGACGCATCCACTGCAGGTCCGGGGAAGGCCTCGTTGCCGGCATAGGCGGCCGCCCCCAACACCAGCAGCACCAACACAGTAAGACAGGAACGGAACACAGGAATAACCTCCGCAACCTAATAAATGCACGTACCCGATTAGAGTCTGAATGGGTGAAAAAGTTTCGGCAGTAAGCAACCGTGTTTTGAGCGGGTTAGGCCGTGGCGCTTTGGCAGTTGCGGTGGACAAGGCCTCTCCAGGCTGAATAAACTGCTTGTGCCGCTCCCCTATTATGCGATTAATCACCTTTGAAGACTCGGTGCGCCGCTCCCGCATTGGCGCAGTGACCGGGGACCAGCGGGTCATCGATCTCAACTCCGCTTGTGCGCTTTACCTGCGCGATGTGGAAAACGAGAACGCCTTCGCTCGCCTGGCTGAGGCTTTGGTCCCTCCCAACATGCTGGCGCTATTTCAGGGCGGAGACACCAGCCTGGAAGCGGCGCGAAAGGCGTTCGACTATGCTGTGCAAAATAGCGGGGCGAGTGGGCCGCAGGATGAGCCCATTGTGTACTCGCTGGGCGAGATCACACTCAAGGCTCCAATCATCCCCAGGAAGTTCTTCCACACCGCGGGAAATTTTCGTGAGCATCATGAGGAAGCCACGAAGGCCGGATTTTCACATCCGGTGATGCCATGGATTGTGTTCTTCCAAAACGTCGACGCCATCATCGGGCATGAGGAACCGGTGATTTATCCCGAGCACCTCACCCAGGAACTGGATTATGAGTTGGAACTGGCAGTGGTTTTGAAGAAGGGCGGGAAGCATTTCACGCCGGAAGAAGCCGGGAGTCACATTGGCGGGTACGTCATCTTCAATGACGTTACGGCCCGCGACATTCAGCGACGCGAGATGAAATCTGGCGTATTCAGCTTTTGCAAAGGAATCGACACGTTCTGCCCGCTGGGCCCGTGGATCGTTACCGCGGATGAGATTCCTGACGCGCACAACCTGGCTATGGAGCTGCGCGTGAACGGCGAGTCACGCCAGCGGTCGCATTCGAGCAAGATGTCGGTCAAGATCCCGCAGATTCTTGCGCACTACTCGCCCATGGGTTACAGCGCGGGCGATGTGGTTTCGACTGGCACGGTTTCCGGTGTGGCGGCTTTCAGCGGCGATCCCAAGGCCTGGTATTTGAAGCCGGGCGACGTGATGGAGTGCGAGATCGAGAAGATTGGAATCCTGCGGAATTCCGTGATTTCCTGGGAAGATGCCTATGGACACAAGCCAGCGGCGATGGCGACGCAGGAGAAATAATCCGTAAATCCACCACAGAGACACAGAGTCACCGAGAAAGCGGGTCCAAGATTTCTCTGTGACTCTGTGGTGAATTGGGTTGCAAGAACTATGAGCACGAATTCCAAAATCTGGGTGAGTAAGCTCAACTCACGACCGGAAATATGTTCGGCATTTTCAGGCAAGAAGGTCCGCTTCTATGACACCACGCTGCGCGACGGCGAACAGACGGTCGGGGTTGTGCTCTCGCCGCAGCAAAAAGTTGAGATCGCGCACAAGCTCGATCAGCTCGGGGTCAGCCGCATTGAAGCGGGATTTCCCAAGGTTTCACCGGAAGACGTCGAAGCCATTCAGCTCATGCAAAAAGCCAATCTCAAGGCTGAATTGTGGGGCTTCTCGCGGGCGGTGAAGGGCGATGTAGAAGAACTGGTCCGCCTGGGTCTGCGCGCGTCGGTCATTGAAGCTCCTACCAGCGACGTCAAGCTGAGAGCTTACGGTATTTCCCGCGATGAGGTACTCAAACGCGTGACGGAAGCCATTTCCTTCGCCACGCGCAACCGAATTACGGCTGCATACTTTGCCGTGGATGGCACGCGCACCGATCTCGAGTTCCTGCGGAAGATTTATCTGGCGGCGCTGGACGCGGGGGCAGCGGAGATCGTGGTGGTAGACACGATCGGCGCCTGCGGCCCAGAAGCTGCTGCGTTTCTGGTTTCTGAAGTCTGCCACTGGGTAGGACCGAACGTCCCGGTACATTGGCACGGACACGACGACTTTGGAATGGCGACGGCATGCGCGGTTGCGGCGGTACGCGCCGGGGCAACCTGGATCCAGGGCACGATCAACGGCATGGGCGAACGCGCTGGCAACGCTGATATTTGCGAGATCGCACTGGCGCTGCAATGCCTTTATGGCGTGGAGGTCGCAGTGGATTTAACCCAAGCGCGAGAGGCGTCAGCCGTCGTGTGCAGAGCCGCAGGCTATACGCTCGACGCCTGGAAGCCGCTGGTGGGAGAGAATCTTTTCATGCGCGAGAGCGGGGCGGTGGCCAGTCAGTTCCACGTGCCGGAAGCTATTGAGCCATATTCTTCCGAATTGGTGGGCGCCCGCCGCAACATCGCGCTGGGGAAAAAAAGTGGTTTGGACAGCATCGACTTGAAATGCAAAGAACTCGGGCTGGACCTCCCACCGGAGCAGCGTGGCCCGATTCTGGCGGAGGTTAAGAAGCGGGCAATCGCCAAGCGGGGCTTGTTGACCGATGACGAGTTCCGGCAGTTGGTTCGCGGGCGGGAAAAGAACTGAGAGCTGACTCTATGAATCGCTTGGCCATGCTGAATGAAATTCTCACCCAGAACCCCGATGATGCCTTCGCGCGCTACGGCTTGGCGATGGAGTATTCCAAAGCTGGCGACGCAGACCGGGCGATGGAAGAGTTTGGAAAGCTGATTGCCACTCATCCCGATTACACTGCCGGATATTTCATGGCCGCCCAGACGCTGGTGGCGGCCAATCGGCGTGAAGAGGCCCGGAAGATGCTGGTCGAAGGGATCTCGTCGGCTGTGCGAACCGGAAATTCCCATGCACAATCAGAGATGACGGCGCTGCTCGATGAACTGAAGTGAGGTGGACACAAACTGCGGACGAACAAAATCTTAAGACGCTGAGATCGCAGAGAAACGCGGTCAGATTTAGTCTTGCCTTCGCGTGATCAGGTTCGACATTGCCCACTCAACCAGCCCCGGAAATAGCTGATAAAGCTTGATGACCGGGTGCATCGTCCAGGGCACCACGACTTCCCGTTTTCGTCTGAGGTACCCTCGCAGCACGGCTCGAGCAACGCGGTCCGCGCTGATGCCCCGTACTGCGCCCGGCCGCACCTGCTTCTGTTCCCCTCCCCGCAGGGCGTTGGCGCCGAAATCGGTTCGCACGTAGCCTGGACACACGGTCAGCACATGAATGCCGTATCTTTTCAGTTCCACCCCCGCCGCTTTGCCCAGGGCGTTCAGAGCGAATTTTGTGGCGCTATAGATGGCATGGAAGGGCAGCGGAATGTGTCCGGCGACGCTCGAGATATTGATAATCGTGCCTCCGCCTTGCTGCTTCATCACCGGAATCACAGCTTGCATGGCTTGGAGTGCGCCGAAGAAGTTGGTCTCGAAAGTTTCGTGACAGGCGCCGGGATCAGCGCGGGTGACAGAATCCAGCAGGCCATGGCCCGCGTTGTTCACCCAGATATCGATGCGTTGAAAGTGATGCAAGGTCAGGCCCAGCACGCGGTCGATTTCCTCGCGGTTGCGCACATCACAGGAAAGCGCCAGTGTACGGTCGGCGTGTCCCATGCGCTGGCGGGCGCTTTCGGCGCGGGCGGCATCGCGCGACAACACCACCACGCTGGCTCCTTCATCGGCAAGAAGTTTGGCGATGGCTTCGCCGATGCCCATCGAAGAACCGGTAATGACCGCGACTTTGCCGGACAGCGTCA
>Ga0335081_10003743_pt1 | contig 23954 bp, 20 predicted proteins | sample Lox_Sample_35_FD_206713 | JGI IMG/M metagenome (GOLD analysis project Ga0335081, IMG submission 206713) | Soil microbial communities from Loxahatchee National Wildlife Refuge, Florida, United States - Lox_Sample_3.5 | ecosystem: Environmental > Terrestrial > Soil > Wetlands | place: USA...
AATCTCCGTAGCGCACCCGCACGCCAGGCGGAAGCCTCCCCGCGAGCGCCTGTGGCGAGCGGGTGATGAGGATGAGCTCGGACGGGGCGATGCGCTCGAGGAGCAGCCCGGTCAGCATGCGTCCGTAATGGCCGGACGCGCCGGTGATGGCAACCGTCATGCCGCGCGTATCAGTGCGCGGGTGGCTCGGCGCCCGGCTTGGGATCCTCCATCGGGAAGGTTTTCGCCGCCGGACTCGCGGGTGCGGGTTCCGTCGGTGCCGGAGCAGTGCCGGAGGCAGCCGGCGCAGCACTCGAGGCCGATGCCGTAGCGGCTGTGCCGGTACCGTTGCCGGTGCTGGTGTTGATCTGTGCGAGGAAACGCTGCGCGACTTCGCTATTGGTGGTGAGTGTGCCGTTGATGATGTCGGCGGCGTTCACCGTGCCGCGATCGTAGAAGTGCGAGTTCGCCTTGTCGTCGATGGTGATGGCGCTGCCGTCCAGCGCGACGCCCACGAACAGCCCCCGGTTGCGCGAATAGGAGTACACCTCGGAGGAGAACGTCGGGTCGGTGGCCGCCGAGGCCTGTCGGCCCACGGGGCCCGCGCCGACCGAGGCATCGGCACCGAGTGTGATCTTGCCGCTGGCGATGCGATCAATGCTGCGACGGGTGGTGAACACCAGCACGATGTCGGTCGACTGCACCCCCCACTGGAAGCCAAAGCTGCCGCCGGTCAGGTTCACGAAGATCGGATTGCTGAAGCGGCCGTCCTTGTCGCGCGTCACCAGAACGCCGTTGCCGCGCCGGCCGCCGAACCAGAAGGCGACTTTGGTGACATCGGGAATAATGGCAATGCCGTAGGCGCGCTCCAGCAGCCGGTCGGGAACGAATTGATCGGGCGTCGCCTGCAGCTCCTTGAGCACCTGGCCTGCCTGCAGCAGGCGTGCTTCCTCGCGTCCCTGGGCGAGCGCCGTGCCGGCGAGCCCGAAGAGCATCAACGGCAGCAGGATCAGCAATCGGAATTGTCTGTGCATCCGGTTTTCCCCCAGACTGTCGCCAAGCACCGACGCACGAGTGCTCGGTGCTGCGACGAAAGTGGCGCAAGCTTAACTCAAGCTTCCCGGCAAGTGGACAATTCGCAAGCAGGATTGGTTCCGATGAAGACATCAGCGCAGCTCATGCGTGTGTTGATAGCGCTCGCAATCGTGAGCGCGGCGCGCCCCGCAGCCGCCGAATGGCTGTATCGCGAGGCCGCAATCATGGGCACGCGCTGCGATGTCGAGCTGTGGAGCGATGATCATGCGCGCGGCGAGGCTGCGATCCAGAAGGTGTTCGATGAGATGCAGCGCTTCGACGGCGTCATGAGCACGTACCGGCCCGACAGCGAGGTCTCACGCGTGAACAACACCGCGGCGGCGGGCCCGGTGAAGATCTCGCGCGAGCTGTACGATCTCACCGCGACCGCCATCGAGTACTCGAAGCTCACGCACGGCACCTTCGACATCACCTACGCGAGCGTCGGCTATCTCTACGACTATCCGAAGCACATCCGGCCCGACGATGCGACGATCGCGGCGAAGCTGCCGGGCATCAGCTATCTGCACCTGCACCTGGATCCCGCGGCGCAGACGATCCGCTTCGACCGGCCCGGAGTGCGCATCGACTTCGGCGGGCTTAAGGGCTATGTCGTCGATCGCGGCATCGACATTCTCAAGGCTGAAGGGTTCACGCGCGCCATGGTCAATGCCGGCGGCGACACCCGCATCATCGGCGATCGCTTCGGCAAGCCCTGGATCGTAGGCATTCGCGATCCGGATGATGCGAACAAGATCGTGGTGCGCCTGCCCATCACCGATGCGGCGATGTCCACCTCCGGCGACTACGAGCGCTACTTCGATGAGAACGGCGTGCGCTACCACCACATCCTCGATCCGCGGACCGGCAAGTCCCCGCACAAGGTCCGCAGCGTCACCATCATCGGTCCGTACGCCACGCGCACCGATGCGCTCACCAAGAGCGTGTTCGTGATGGGCGCCAAGGAGGGCATCGCCTTCATCAACACCATCAAGGATGTGGATGCGATTGCCATCACGCCGGACGGCAAGGTGTGGTACTCGCAGGGACTCGAGCCGCCGCACTGACCGTGCGGCGCGCGTTCAGAACCAGACCGACAGGAAGACCTCGAAGATATTCGCGTTCAGCTGGTAGAGCGGCTCGTTGCCGACTTCGCCCACCGGCTCGTTCACCGTGTACACCGCCCGATAGTCGTCGTACTTGATCATGAGACGGTTGTAGCGGACGTTGGCGGTGGCCTTCTGCATCCACGGCAGCTGCGCGAACGCGAACTGATAGGAGGCGCCCACGCCGAGCGAGTAGCTGCTGTAGGATGCGAGCGGCGCGTGGCGCGCGAGGAAGTTCTGCGAATCGCGGAACGGAAACAGGTCGCTGTAGAAGTCGGCTTGATTCTGCTTGTAGTAGCGCAAGCTCCCATCGAACGTCCAGGCACGCCACGGCTGGGTGTAGCCGAGCTGCGCCGTGTGCGCGCGGATCCCCCAGGTGTCCTGGAAGTAGCGGTACTGGAAGTCCGCCGAGGCGCGGTACGGCAGGTAGTACTTCAGGTCCGTGCCGATCGCATTGCTGGTGCGCGTGTTGGGGTACACCTCGGGCTCGAGACTGAAGCCGCTGGCGGCCGTCGGATCGAGGTAGCGCACGTCGCGATACGGGTTATTGAGGAATCCCTGGTCCGTGATCACTTCCATGTTCACCGACAGGATCAGGTTGCGGGTCAGGATCTGCGTGAGTCCGACGCCGTAGGAGCGCTCATCCATGCGCTTCTCGCCGAAGCCCGGATCGTGAATCTTCACGCCGTCGGCTTCCTTCAGCATCCTGAAGATGTCGTTCCAGGTGCGCTTGTAGCTCATGCTGATCGTGGTCAGGTCACCGAACATGTCCTGACTGATCGAGAAGAATGCGGTGTTGGACTTGTAGTCCGGCTCGCTGCTGTTGATGTAACCGGCGCTGTAGGTGGCCTTGCCGTAGAGGAAGTCCGCCGACAGGCTGTTCTGGTTGCGCCGCTCGGAGTAGGGACTGGCGGCAAGCTTCACGTCGGGCGAGGCCCCCGAGACCAGGTCGGTCAGGTGATTGAAGCTCAAGGAGATCGAATCGCCGAATTTCTTGCGAATGAGCCAGGAGTTGCCGCTGATCACCTGGCCGCCGCCCTCATAGCGGTTGAAGAGGACGTCGACACGATCCTCGGGCAGCACGCCGGTATGACTCGGCGCGCTGAAGAGCGCGCCGAGGGTGAAGAGTGCGAGGGCAGACTTCTTGACCGGCGTTAGTTGCATCCGCACCCGCCCCCGACAGCGCCGTTGGCGCCGCGCGCCGCGTGGCGCGACTCATACACGTGATCGAGGTAGGCGGATGCGACCGGATCGCGGTCGAAGGACATGATCGGGTCAGCGAGGTGCTCGCGCTCGTACGGCTTGACCCAGGGCTCGATCGAGGAGCAGCCCGCCGAGAGCGTGAAAGCGGCCGTCCCGGCTAGCCAGGCGAGCGCCCACACGACTCGGCGGATGTGCATCGCTTACTCCCGCATCAAGTTGCGGATCTGGTCGAGGTAGCCGTTCTCATCGCCCGGCTTGTAGCTCTGATGCAGGGCGCGCAGGTTGCCCTTGCGGTCGATGAACACCGTCGTCGGCATGCCGGCGACGTTGTACGCCTGGCTCACCTTGCTCTCGGTGTCGAAGCCGACGGGGAAGGTCACGGGCGTCTGCTTGAGCCACTGCTCGGCGGACTTGCGGTCGGGTTCCACGTTGACCCCGATGAGAGTGAAGCCGAGCTTATTGTACTTCCGGTAGATGTCGTTGAGTAACGGCATTTCCTGGCGGCACGGTTGGCACCAGCTCGCCCAGAAGTTGATCATCACCACCTGGCCCTTGTACTGCGCCAGGCTCACCGTGCCGCCGTCGCGCGCGGGCAGCGTGAAAGTCGGGGCGGGAGCTGCGGGCGCGGCCGCAAACGCGGGCAAGGCGCAAAGCAGCGTTACGAGTGCGCGGGCGCCGACGCGGGCGATTCGAGTCTTCATAGCCAAAGCCTCCATGTCCTAGAAGAAGAAGGTCGCCCCGATATGCGCTTCCAGGTTGCTGGCGAGCTTGGAGACACCGAGCAGGTCCGAATTGAACACACGGTCCTCGACCGCGACGTGCACGGCGATCCAATCTGCCGGCAGCACGCGGTATCCCGCGCCGAAGTTGACGGTGAACTTCTGGTCACCGCCGAAATTGGTGCTGCCGGCACCGGCCAGAACATAAAAGGAGCTGATCATGGCGAAGTTGCGACCTAAAAAGACTTCGCCCGGCAGGAAGTTGTAGCCCAGCGAGAGATCGTAGTACTTGAACCACCTCTCACTGTCGGTAAGCAACTGAATGTTGCCGCTCAGAGTCTCGAAGCTGGTCCGGCCCCCCTTGGAGCGGCCTGCTTCGGCCTGGAAAAAGAAGTCCTCGGTCACGTGATAGGCGGCCTGGACGCCGTACACCGGATGGGCACCGAAATCCTCGATGTTCAGCGTGCCGAAATAGCCGCCGACCTCCCAGTTCTGGGAGCGGATGCGCGGCACCTTGACCTTGCGCCGCTCCACCTCGGGCTCGATGACTTTGGGCGGTGCCTGGACCGTGTCATCCCGCGCAGCCTGCTCGGTCTGCGCCTGCGTGGGCGCCGCAGCACTCTTGTCCCCTTTGCCAAAGAGGTGCTTGATCGAGGCGCAGCCCGGCAGGGCGAGGAGCACGCTCAGTAGAAGAACGCGAAGCCGAATTTCCATTCGTCTACCTTCTCATTCTCGTTGCTCTTGGTGAATATGATGTGGTTCTTGTACTCGCCGCGCAGGAAGAACCGTCTGGTGAGATAAAAGCGGATGCCGCCGCCCACATAGGCCGTCTGGTCGGTGCGGTCGGTGGGTACGACCAGTGTGGCCTTGGGCTCGATGTGTACGAAGCCGGTGCCCAGCATGACGAAGGGCGACCAGCGCTTGTCCGGCAGGAACACGTGCGTCAGGCCCAGGTCCGCCACCGAGCCATTCGACTGATGGCCCAGGAACTGGCCCGCGGCCAGCTCGATCGCCAGGTTCGGATTGAGCGAATAGGAGCCGTAGGCCGAGATCTCCGAGGCGCCGCCGTAGTCGCCATAGAGGAATGCGCCGAGCTCCCAGCGATGGGAGGTAAATCCGGCGCGATCGCCCATATTGAACGTAAACGGCGAGCCGTCGGCGAGCTCCGTTCGCAGCATATCCGACTGCGATGCCCAGCCCTCCACGCCGCGCGTCGTGCGCACCTTGAACCAGTCGGTCTTGCGCTTCAGCACATCGACGCTCTCGTCGCGCGCGACCACGTGAAACACCGGATAGCCGCGGCCCGGGCCGGTGTGCAGCTCGAGGTAGGGCTGCTTGACGAAGACCTGCAGGTACTCGGTGGCGCAGCGCGCCGCCGGGGCGACGAGCAGAGCGAGCAGGAGACACAGAAGTCGAACCGGCAAGGGGCCCAGCAGCGAGCCCCTAGTTGAGCGGTACGTCAGCGTCGAACGGATTGTTGAAATACTGCGCCCCAATATCCAGCCATTCGGACAGCAAGCGTAGTTCCGCCGGGCTGAGCCACCCTGCGTGGGTGCCGCCGTTCGCGAATTTGCCGAAGAATCGCGAGCCGCGTGCATTGCCGGCGAGCATCGCCGGTGAGATCGTCACCGGCACCTGCGTCGGCAGGCCAGTGGTCGGATCAATCGGTCCGGGCACCAGCACGTCCACCAGTGCACCCATGTTAACTTGCTGCTCGTTGTGCGGGAACAGGAGCTTTCTGTACGAGACGAGCTGCACCGGCACGTCCTGGGCGGCGACCGCCGTCAGATCGAGCTGTCCGGCAGGCACCTGCACCGCGTTTGCCGCATCGGCAGGATTGTGGCAGCCGGCCTGATTGCAGGTGTGATCCTGTCCGCCAACGACGACAGGGGGCCGCGGCTTGTCCCATAGCGGCTGAATATTGCCGCCCGCGCTCATCGGCTCCTCGGTGTAGTTGATGACGATGCGGCAGTTGGCCTGCCAGGCGCTCTTGCAGCTGGTGAGGTTCAGCGGCACGGGCGTGGTGAAGCTCGGGTCGCGGTAGCTGTAGTTGATGGGCGGATTGGCGGTGAGGCCTGCCGCGGTGTTGGTCCACACATCCGTGTACGTCACATCCACGCTCGGCACCATCGCCTGACAGCGCGGCACGTCGTTCGCGCAGCTCGTGCGGCTGCGCGTCTCGGCCATGGTCTCACCGGCATTGGGTGAGAAGCCCGGCACGGTGTTCGGGAACGGCATGCCGGTCGCGGACGCACCCGCCCAGGCCGCATTGAAAAGATTGGCGCGGCCGTGGGATTTGGCGGTCACGCCCTGCGGTGCGTTCTGGGCCGCAGCCGGCGTATGGCAGCCGTTGCACTTCAACTCCTCACCGGGCAGCACCTGGATCCACGCGGCATGTCCGGGCGAGATGTTCTGGCCGTTGGCGTCGACCACGCTGATCTGGAAGGCGACGTTCGCGGGTACCTCGATGCGCACCGAGCCATCGGGCTCGACCGGCGCATAGGCCATGATCTCCCGCATGAAGGGCGTCGCGCCGAAGGCATCGTCGCTGATATCGAGCGCCTTGCGGCTCGGCAGCGATACCGGCTTCACGAGCCGGATGAATCGCGCCGGACGCTGCGCGGCGGTGGTCTTGGCCGGATCGGCCACACTGGCGATGTTCGGCTGCGCGGTGTCCACGCCATCGAAGTCGTAGACGCTGCGGATATTGAGTACGCCGACGCCGGCGTTATAAAAGTCCTGGTCGAGATCGACGCCCGGAACCTTGTCGATGATCACGGCCGGCAAGGTGCGCGGCTGTGCCGCGACCACGTCGGTCACCATGATGCCTTCGACCGGCTGCAGCACCGGCAGCATCGTGTTGTTGCCCGGATCGAACATCCACAGGCTGTACAGGGGCGGGGCTTCCTGCGGAGTCGGCGCGGCGAGCGCGCTGGTGGTGCACGGTACGATCGTCGGAGTCGCGGTCGTGGTATCGAGCAGCCGGCATTGAGTCCAGGTCACCAGAATGCGTCCCGTGCCATCCCAGAGGGGAAAGCCGTCGTAGAAGCGGCCGCCGGGGGAGGGACCGGGAATCGTCAGGACCGGATTCGGTGTTGCACGTGACTGTGCCGGGCCGGCAAGGCCGGAGTTGGGGCTCGCGCCCTGATTGTTCTCGACGTAGTTGTTGGCGTCGATGATGACCAGGTCGCCACCGAAATCGGTCCCGGTGTAGGGACGTACCAGCGCGAGGATGCGGTTGTCCTGCATCTCGTGCGTCTTCACGAATTCGATGGTGGCGGTGTTGGTGCCGTTGGTGCTGGCGCCCGTGTCGTGACTGTTCGCGCCATAGTGCAGCTGTAAGTCGGTGCCGTCGGGATTGGCGCTGTACAGATGCATCCCGTCCTTGCCGGGCGCGTTGTCCCAGCGGGTCCACATGACGCGGCCGTTCATGAGAACGGTGCCGTCGCGGTCGTGACTCTGATTGAACGAGATCTGATGAATGCCGGTGCCGTCGGCGTTCATCACGTGCAGCACGAATGCCGGCTCGTTGCGGTCCTCATCGTCCGCGATGAACTGCGGTTTGCCCTCATCGAGCAGCACCGCCTGCGATTCGCGCTGGCGTGTGGATGAAAACAGGATACGGCCGTCGGGCAGGAACTGCGGCGCCACGTCGTTGACGGTCAGCGGATCGGGGTCGGTCGTCGGATCGATGACGAGCGCGAGCTGGTCGGTCGCGATCACGTACTGCCAGATGCGCCAGGACGGCGCCTTGTCCTGCTGCATGTTCTTGACGAGCGGACCGCGCATCGCAAACAGCACGGTCTTGCCATCGGCGGAGATGCTCACGTCCTTCACGTCGTAATCGGCAGCGGTCGCGGTGCCGGTGCCCGTCACGCGTGCGGTGAGGTTGGTCTCGGTGCCGCTCGGGGCGGCGCGCGAGCGCATATAAAGGTCGGCCGACGGCACGGCGAAGCGCACCATGCGCAGGTCGTCCTGGTTCTTCGGCACCGAGGCGCGCTTGACGTAGAAGATCGGAAAGTCGGTCGTCGCCGCATCGGGCTGCTGGCCGGCCGCGGTCTGCACATGGCCGCCGCCGCTGCTGCACGCCGCAAGCAGCATGCTGACCGCCAGGCCGAACCAGTTTGCTCGCTGCACCGCCATATTCGACGCTCCCTAAATGTGCGCTCGGTCTCGCATCGGCCACGCCGCAGTTTACGTAATTGGCGCGACCGTGACCGTCTCGAGTGATCTGCCGAATCCATCACGGCGCGTTGCGCGCATTCGCGCTTCGCTCCGCGGGCATCGCGAACGCAAGCGCATGTTTGAACACGCAGCCCACGTTTCCAGCCCACTTGCGTTAGGTAGTCGTTCGGCAGACCCCCCGCCGTGATGCGGCTCGCAGTTCGGCAGGCAAAGGATAGCCGCAGCCGCTATCCGGAAGGGATGTCTGCGCATGGCGACGTCTGCCGGTTGAGACATTCAGACGAGGGCTATGCCGTGCGTATAGTCGCACCCGTACCGAGGTGCGTTCGCTGGGAGGCAACGAGTGCCATGAGCAGGAAAACCGACAATACGAAGACGGTCTCGCGTGAGCACAAGCTCACGCCCATCAGCCGTGGCGCTGTGCGCGCGACGCCGGTGTGCGCCTTCGTCGCACTGCTCCTCGCGCAGCCCGGCGTGGCCGGCCCGAACGAGCAGGCCAAGCGCATTTACGATCGCATCGCCGGCGTGCCGCCTTCGGCGAGCGAGTTGTCGACGATGGTTACCGCCATCAACAACAACAACGCGCTGGGCGCGGCCAACGTCGCGCTCGCGGCACCGCAGTTCTACAACGTCACGCTGAAGAACATGGCGATGCCGTGGACGAACCGCGACCAGACGGTATTCGCACCGCTCAATGACTACGTCGCGACGTTCGTCGGCATGGTGCGCGATGACGTGCCGTTCAATACGGCGCTGTCCGCGGACCTGCTCTATACCTTCAGCTCCTCGGGTCTGCCGGCCCCGTCGCCCGCGAACAACGACCACTACAGCAACGCCGAGGCGAACGGCGCCGACATGAGCAACTCGAGCGTGCTCGTGGCGAAGACCCAATCGGGTGTGTACGGAATTCCCGCTACGGCGACGGCCGGCCTGATGACGACGCGCGGCTCGGCCTCGTCCTTCTTCATCAACGGCACCAACCGCGCCATGTTCCGCTTCACGCTGATCAGTCAGCTGTGCCGCGACATGGAGCAGGTGCAGGACACCTCGCGCCCGCCGGATCGCATCCGCCAGGACGTGAGCCGCTCGCCGGGCGGTGACAGCCGCATCTTCCTGAACAGCTGCATCGGCTGTCACAGCGGCATGGACCCGATGGCGCAGGCCTTCGCGTACTACGACTTCGTCGGCACCGCGGTGGGCGATGGCACCAACACCGGCTCGCTGCAGTACACCCAGGGCCAGCCGCAGCCGAAGTACTTCATCAATGCGACGAACTTCCCGCAGGGCTTCGTGACCCCGGATGACAGCTGGACCAACCGCTGGCGCCAGGGCCCCAACCAGGTGCTCGGCTGGGATCCGTCATTGCCGGGCAGCGGCAACGGCGCCAAGAGCCTGGGCCAGGAGCTCGCGCAGAGCGATGCGTTTGCGGCCTGCCAGGTGCAGAAGGTGTTCACCACCGTGTGTTATCGCGCTCCGACCACGCAGGCGGATCTGACTCAGGTCGCGAGCATGAAAGGCGACTTCAAGGCGAACAACAAATACAGCATGAAGCAGATGTTCGCCGAAGCTGCCGTCTACTGCATGGGCAATTAAGGCGGGGCACTCATGAACAGGGAGACTCTCATGACTGGGCTTGAGCTCATTCGCACCCGCACGCGCCAGCTTGCGATCGCCACAGCGCTCATCGCATCTGCCGCCCTTGCGGCCTGCAGCGGCGGCGCCCCCACGACTGCAAATCCGCAGACTGCCCCGCCGACGGCGCAGGGCTACTCCGGGCCCGCACCCGCGAACGCGGACGTGCAGGCCTTCAAGATCAATCTGTGGCAGAACATCAACCCGACGAACCGTTGCGGCGGCTGTCACACCGCCGGCGGCCAGTCACCCCAGTTTGCGCGCAGCGACGACGTGAACCTCGCCTACCAGGCGGCGAACACCGTCGTGAACCTCGCCGAGCCGGATCAGTCGATGATGGTGCAGAAGGTGGCCGGCGGGCATAACTGCTGGCTCGGCTCGCCCCAGGCCTGCGCCGACACGCTCACCGTGTGGATCCGCAACTGGGCGGGCTCCTCGGCGACCGGCGGCAAGCAGATTCAGCTGCAGGCGCCGCAGGATCAGACGGTGGGCTCGGCCAAGACCTTCCCGGCCTCCTCGGCGCAGTTCCAGACGCTGATCTGGACGCCGATCCTGCGCCAGTACTGCTCGCGCTGCCATTCACCGGATGCACAGACGCCGCAGCAGCCGTACTTCGCCAGCGCCGATCCGGATGAGGCGTATTCGAACGCCCAGTCGAAGATCAACCTGGACGATCCCTCGCAGTCGCGCTTCGTGATCCGCCTCGGCACCGAGTTCCACAACTGCTGGACCGACTGCGCCACGGCCGCGAGCATCATGCAGACGGCGATCACCACCTTCGCCAACGGCATCACCCCGACGCAAATCGACCCGTCGCTCGTCATCTCCAAAGCGCTGACGCTGTATGACGGCACGATCGCCTCGGGCCAGAACCGCTACGAGAGCGCGCAGATTGCGCTCTATCAGTTCAAGACCGGCACCGGCAACACCGCCTACGACACGAGCGGCGTCGAGCCCGAGCTCGATCTCACTCTGTCCGGCAGCTTCCAGTGGGTCGGCGGCTGGGGTGTCTCCTTCGGTGCGGGCGGCAAGGCCCAGGGCACGACCACGGCGAGCAAGAAGCTGTTCGATGCCATCACCTCATCGGGCGAGTTCTCGATCGAAGCGTGGTCGAACGCCGCCAACGTCGCTCAGACCGATGCGTATCTGGTGAGCTACTCGGGCGGCGTCGCCACCCGCAACATGACGCTCGGCCAGCACGCCTTCCAGTACGAGGCCTTCGCGCGCAGCAGCGTGACCAACACCAACGGCGCGCCCTCGATGCTGACCGATCCCACCAAGATGCTGGCGCAGGCCGCTCTGCAGCATGTCGTGCTCACCTACGACCCGGTCAACGGCCGCAAGCTGTACGTGAACGGCGTGCCGACCGGCGATGTCGACGCCAAGGGTGGCGGCACGCTGGCCAACTGGGACGACACGTTCGCCCTGGTGCTCGGCAACGAGACCTCGGGCAATCGTCAGTGGATGGGTGCGCTGCGCATGGTTGCGATCCACAACCGCGCGCTCACGCTGCCGCAGATCCAGCAGAACTTCGCTGCCGGTGTGGGCGAGAAGTACTTCCTGCTGTTCAACGTCTCGCAGCTCACGAACGTGCCGCAGTCCTACATCATGTTCGAGGGCGCGCTCAACGACAGCTACTCGTACCTGTTCGACAAGCCGACCTTCATCAGCCTCGATCCGACGCAGACGCCCGACAACATCGTGATCAAGGGCATGCGCATCGGTATCAACGGCGCTGAGGCGCAGGTCGGCCAGAGCTACATTCCGCTCAACACGACCATCACGGCCGCGAACTACAACAGCACCACCGGGCAGCTGCTCTCGACGGTGGGCGCGGTCATCGCCCTGCAGAAGGGACCGAGCTCGGATCAGTTCTTCCTGACCTTCGAGCAGATCGGCTCGAACACCCACGCCTACACCGATCCGGTGGTGGCGGTCACACCGCCTACGCCTGGAACTCAGGGCCCGGATCTCGGCATCCGTACCTTCGAGCGCATCAACCAGAGCATGGCGAAAGTGACGGGCGTGTCGGCAGTCACCTCGAGCGTGAACACCACATACCAGAGCGTGCAGCAGGCGCTGCCGGCGGTGGCGGACATCACGGCCTACTCGGCCGCGAACCAGACCGCGATCTCGCAGCTGGCCATCTCCTACTGCAGCGCGCTGGTGGACAACTCGAGCCTGCGCAGTCAGTTCTTCGGGTCCTTCGATCCGACGCAGAACGGCAATTACATCGCCAATCCGACAGTGCGCGATCCGCTGGTCCAGGCGATCTACAACAACCTGGTCGGGCAGGGTCCTGGCGCCACGGCGATCGGCTCACAGCCGACCTTCACGGCGGTGCAGAACGAGCTCGACAGCCTGATCGCCAATCTGACAGCGGGTGCCAACGCCACACAGGCGGGACGCGCCGGTGTCGTGGCGAAGGCCTCGTGCGCCGCGGTTCTCGGCAGCGCCTCGACGATCCTGCAGTAGCCGCAACGGAATGTTTGGGAGACGGTCATGCTAATCCTCAAGAAACTGCCCCGCAGCCACGCGCTCCACGAGCCGATCCGGCACGATGGCAGCCATCCCCGCCCCGTTTCGCGGCGTGACTTCATCTCCGCCGGCTTCCTGCAGGGCTCGGCGGTGGTGGTGGGCTCATCGGCCCTCGCCGGCATGCTGATGCGCAGCGGGCTCGCCCGCGCGAGCAACCTGGCGCCGGACATCAAGAACCTGCAGTCCAACCTCTGCGGTATCGCGACCCAGGGCGCCGGCAAAATTCCGTTCATCTGCTTCGATCTGGCGGGCGGCGCGAACCTCAATGGTTCGGAAGTGCTGATCGGCGGCAAGGGCGGTCAGCTGGATTTCCTCTCGACGGCCGGGTACGGCAAGCTCGGTATTCCGGGCAACATGCTGCCGAACTCGCCCAATCCGGGCAGCGCGAACAACGACTTCATCGACACCTCGCTCGGTCTCGCCTGGCACTCCGATGGCGGCATCCTGCGCGGTATCCACGACAAGTCGACGCCCGCCGCCCAGGCCAACACCAACGGTGCGGCGATTGCGGCGCTGTCGCAGAACGACACGCAGAACAATCCGCACAACCCGATGTACGGCATCTGGAAGGCAGGCGCCGGCGGCTCGCTCCTGACGCTCATCGGCACCCAGAATTCCGACTCGGGCGGCAACTCGATGGCGCCGGCGGCGCTGATCGACCTGTCGGAGCGCCCGACGGTCGTGCAGCAGGCGAGCGATGTCACGGGCCTGGTCGACACCGGCCAGCTCGGCACCATGTTCACGGGTCCCTCGGGACCTGCGGATACGGTCAACGTGCTCGAGTCGATCACCCGCATCAGCGGCGGCAACGATACGAGCAACACCGGCAGCAAGCTGGGCGATGTGACGGTGCAGTCGAACAGCGCCTCCGCCGACACGCAGCTCAAGACTTCATTGCAGTGTGGCTACGTCAAGTCCGCTGTGCTGGTCGATCAGTTCGGCGATCCGTCCTCGCTCAATCCGGACCTGGACACCGACATCGTCGGCCAGGACGGCAGCAGCATCTTCACGCAGGCCGAGTACACCGGTAACTCCAACTTCCGCAAGACCGCAGCCGTCATGAAGATGGTGATCAGCGGCTACGCGGGCGCGGGCACGATCACGCTCGGCGGCTACGACTATCACGACGGCACGCGCGCGACCGGCGAGGCGCGCAACTTCCAGGCGGGACAGTGCATCGGCGCTTGCCTGGAGTACGCCAAGCGCAAGGGCCTGCCGCTCATGGTCTACGTGTTCAGCGACGGCTCGCTGTCCTCGACCGGCATGGTCGACAACTCGACCGGCGGGCGCGGCAAGTTCGGCTGGCAGGGCGACAACCAGTCGACCGCGGCCACGTTCTTCCTGGTCTATAACCCCGCGGGCCGCGCGGTCCTGTTCGACGGCGGTGGCGGCACCCCGGCCGTGAACCATCAGCAGATCGGCTACTACACGACCGACGGCTCGGTGGCGAGCACCTCGAGCCCGGCCGCGAACGCGGTGAACCTGCTGGTCAACACCGTGATCCTCAATTACATGGCGCTGCACGGCGACCAGGGCAACTTCTCGACCCTGTTCCCGAACAACGGCCTTGGCAACTCGACGATGCTCGACTCGCTGACGGCGTTCACGCCGATCGTGAACCACGTCATCACCTAGTCGATTCGCCAGACCGGTGCCGGCGGCTCGCACGCACTCGCGCTCCGGAAGTGGGAGACGCGGGTCGCGTGTGTCTTGCCGCTGTCGCCTATTTCCGACGAGCGGACTTTGTTCGTTGACATTGTTAAGTTCGCTGTGCGAGGGTTGAGCGCGCGCTGCAGCCGTCGGTCGAGGTCGCTTTCCGGCTGCGGACGTCCTGCAACAGTCGAAGGACGCAGCGTGCGTCGTGTAAACAGTCTTTCGCGGTGTGTCGTCGCGTTCGCGCTTGCCTGGATCAGCGGTGCTGCCGGGGCCGCCGACTATCCGCTCATCGCCTCGCCCGCGCCGGATTTCGCGCTGCGGGGCTTCGCCGGCGACAACATTCGCCTCTCCGAGCACCGTGGCGAGGTCATCGTGCTCAGTTTCTGGAGCGCGAGCTGTGTCGTGTGCAAAGCGCAGCTGGCTGCCCTGAACCGCAGCTACGGGACGTACCACTCGGCGGGGCTGCAGGTCTATGGCATCAGCATTGACGACGATCAGTCGCGGGCGCGCGACTACGCCGGGGCTCATGCGCTCGCCTTTGAGATGCTCGCCGATCCCGGCAAGAGCGTCGGCCGGCTCTACCAGGTCGACAGCCTGCCCATGGTCGTGCTGATCGATCGCAGCGGCATGATCCGCAACGTGTATCACGACTTCGGCTCGCGCAATGAGGCACTGTACCTGCAGCAGCTGCGCGCCCTGCTCAACGAATGACCGGATGATCGGAAGTGCCATGCCAGACCAGTCCAGACCGGCCCCAAGCGTAAGCTCGCGCCCCCGGCGCCGACTGCGGTCCGCCGCCGTGCTCGTGCTCCTGGGCGCACTCAGCGTAAGTCTTGCCAGCGCCCAGACGCCGGCTCCCAAGCCGGCCGCCACCGCTGCGGCTCCCGCCGCCGCTCCGGCCGCCGTTGCAGCGCCCGCGGGGGATGCTGCCGCTGCACCGGGCGTCGTCGTCACCGGCACCGGCGTGCCCGAGGGCGAGAAGCCGCCCACCGCCGCCGACACGCGCGGGCTCGATGAGGAGACCCAGAGCCTCAAGAAGGACGTGGTCGATCTCAATCGCGACCTGTTCGTGCTCGAGGAGGAGCTGCTCTTCCCAGCCAACACCCAGGTCGCGGTGTTCCTGTCGATGGACGTGGGCGAGTTCTTCGCCCTGGATTCGGTGACCTTGAAGATCGATCAGAAGGAAGTGATCAATTATCTGTACACGCCGCGTGAGGTGGATGCGCTCCTGAAGGGCGGTGTGCATCGCCTTTATCTCGGCAATCTCAAGGTGGGGAGCCACGAGCTCGTCGCCTTCTTCAGCGGCAAGGGGCCCAACAACCGCGACTACAAGCGCGGAGCCACGATCAAGTTCGAAAAAGGCATTGGCGCCAAGTATCTGGAGCTGAAGATCAACGACCGGCAGCGCACCATGCAGCCGGAGTTCGAAATCAAGGACTGGGAGTAGCGCGTTCCGATGAGTCGCGCGCGCTCACTGCTGCTCATCGCCGCGGCGCTGCTCAGCGTTTCCACGGCTGTTGGCGCGCGGCAGGATCCGGACAAGCTCCCCGCCACGCGCATCCGTGACCTGCATTACGGCGACGTCCTTTTCTATTACTTCCAGGACGATGACTTCGAGGCGATCACCCGGCTCAACGCCTACGAGCATTGGGATCGCATGCCGCACCACTATGCGGAATCGCAGCTGCTCCTGGGCGGGCTGTACCTGTCTCTCGGGCTGCACAACGAGGCCGGTGCACGCTTCGAGCAACTGCTGACACCGCGCATTCCGGCCGGGGTACGCAATCGCGCCTGGTTCTATCTCGCCCAGATCTGGTACGCGCGCGGCTATCTCGACAAGGCCGAACATGCCCTCACTCAGGTGCAGGGGAAGCTCCCGCCGCAGCTCGAAGCGCAGAAGGTGCATCTGTTCGCCAACGTGCTGCTGCGGCAGGGGCGCTTCGATGAGGCGGAGCGGCTGCTGCGCGGCTGGCAGGGGCCGCCCGACTGGATGGCCTATGCGCGCTTCAATCTGGGCGTGGCCCTGGTGCGCGAGAACCGCCTCGATGAGGCGGACGGATTCCTGACGCAGGTGGGGACACTGCAAAGCGGCCAGGCGGAGATGCTTGCGCTGCGCGACCGGGCCAACCTCGCGCTGGGGTTTGCCTACCTGCAGGCGAATCAGCCGGAGAAGGCGCGCGTCTCGCTCGAGCGCGTGCGTCTGGATGGACCCTACTCGAACAAGGCACTGCTGGGCGATGGCTGGGCGCTTGCCTCGCTCGGGGATTACAAGGGCGCGCTGGCTCCGTGGCTCGAGCTGCGCAGCCGCTCGCTCCTGGATGCCGCCGTGCAGGAGTCGTATCTCGCCGTGCCCTACGCCTACGGCAAGCTCAACGCCAATGCGCAGTCGGCCGACAACTACGAGAGCGCGCTCAGCTCATTCGACGATGAGAACAAGGGACTCGATACGGCGATCGAGCGCATCCGCTCCGGCAAGATGCTCGATGAGCTCCTGGTCGCGGACGATGACAGCCGTTTCGGCTGGTTCTGGCAATTGCGCAATGTGCCGAACGCACCCGAGTCGCGCTACCTGTACACGATTCTCGCGGGCCACGACTTTCAGGAGGGCCTGAAGAACTACCGCGACCTGTCCTTCATGGGCCGTACGCTCGATGACTGGCAGGACAGCATGGCAGCCTTCGGCGACATGATCACCACCCGCGAGCACGCCTACGCCGAGCGGCTGCCGAAGGTCGATGCGCTGCTGTCTTCGGGGATCGCCGATCGCATGCAGCAGCAGCGCGATGATCTCGAGTCGCGGCTCAACCAGATCGAGCATGCCCAGGACGTGGCGGCGCTCGGCTCGCCGAAGGAGCGCGAGCAGTGGGCGCAGACCCGAGAGCTCGAGGCGGCGCTCGCCTCGGCGCCGAACGATGAGGCGAACAACGCGCTGCGCGACCGGCTGCGGCTGGTGCGCGGCGTGCAGTATTTCCAGCTTAACGAAGCGTTCAAGGCGCGTGTGTGGCAGGAGCGCCGCACGATCAAGGATCTCGACCTGGCGCTGCACGAGGCGCAGGAGCGCTGGATTCGCGTCGATCGCGCCAGGAAGAACGTACCGACCAACACCGGCGAGTTCGCGGTGCGCGTAGCGGCGCTGAAAGAGCGCATCGACGCGCTGCAGGTGCGCCTGGCCGATGCGCAGCGCAAGCAGAACGCATATCTGCAGCAGCTCGCCATCGCCGAGCTTGGTGGACAGAAGGACCGCCTGGCGACGTATGAGGTGCAGGCGCGGTTTGCGCTGGCGTCCATGTACGACCGTGCCGCGAATTCGGATGCAGCGACACCAGCACCGGCTGCCGCTGCACCTGCAGCCGCGCCGGATGCACCAGCGGATGCGACACCGGCGCCCGCGCCAGCTCCCGCTCCCGCGCCGCCACCGGAGCCGCCCAAATGAGCCGCTGCGCCGGCAGCGCCGTGTCGCTGTGCGTCGCGCTCGCGCTGGCGGGTGCGCCCGCCATCACGCTCGCGGCCAGCAAGACGCAGCCGACGATCAAAGATCTCGCCTCGCGTCCGATCGAGGTGCACCCCGACACGCCCGCGCAGGCGAGCGCTTCGAAGGCGATGGAGAACTACCGGCGCTTCCTCGAGCTCGCCAACACCGATCCGCAGCTGCGGGCCGAGGCGATGCGCCGGCTGGGCGATCTCAACCTCGAGTCCGGTCAGCTCGAGCGCATGGAGAAGGAGCTGGGCTCGATCGATCTGCAGGGGGCGGAGGCGATCCGCCTGTACACGGTGCTGCTCAAGGCTTATCCCAGCTATGCGCGCAACGACCAGGTGCTGTATCAGCTCGCGCGCGCCTACGAGACGACAGGTCAGCCGGAGCAGGCGCTCGCGACGCTGAATCAGCTGATTTCCCGTTATCCACGCTCGTCGCAGATCGATGAAGTGCAGTTCCGGCGCGGCGAGCTGCTGTTCTCCGCGAAGCAATACCCGCAGGCGCAGGAAGCCTACGCCGCCGTGATCGCGCACGGACGGAAGGCGTCGTTCTACTCGCAGAGCCTCTACAAGCAGGGCTGGTCGATCTTCAAGCAGTCGCTGAACGAGGAGAGCCTGCCGTCCTTCGGCGGTGTGCTCGATCAGGCGCTGCTCGGCGGCAACACCAGCGCGCCGATGAAGAGCATCGACAAGCTCTCGCGGGCTGACCGGGAGCTCGTCGAGGACACGCTGCGCGTCATGAGCATCACGTTCTCCTACCTCGATGGCGCGCAGACCCTCGATGCGTACATGACCAAGCACGGCGATCGCTCCTACTCGTATCTGCTGTACTCGCGGCTGGGAGACCTGTACGTCGACAAGCAGCGCTATCAGGATGCGGCGACGACTTACCGCGCCTATGTCGCGCGCGATCCGAACAGCGATAACGCGCCGGTGCTGGCGATGCAGGCGATCGAGGCCTACCGCAAGGGCGGCTTCTCTCAGCTGGTGCTGGACGGCAAGCGCGAGTTCGTCGAGCGCTACAACTTCAGCGCCGCGTTCTGGCAGAGCCGCCAGCACGATGCCTACCCCACGGTGGTGCAGGAGCTGAAGGTCAACCTGAAGGACGTCGCGACCTATTTCCATGCCGAGGCGCAGAAGTCCAAGCACGTCGAGGACTATCAACAGGCGGCGCGCTGGTACCGCTCCTACCTCGACTCCTTCCCGGATGATCCCGACTCGGCGGGGACGAACTATCTGCTCGCCGAGACGCTGTTCGAGAGTCACCAGTACCGCGATGCCGCCGCCGAGTACGAGCGCACCGCCTACAACTATCCGAAGAATGCCAAGTCTTCGACGGCTGCCTACGCCGCCCTCGTGTCGTATCAAAAGGCGGAAGAGGGTCTCGCCGGCACGGACAAGGCGGACTGGCACAAGCGCTCGGTGGACTCGAGCGTGAAGTTCGCGCAGACCTTCCCCGAGCATCCCGATTCGGGTGGTGTGCTGACGCGCGCGGCCGAGGACATCTTTGCCGCCCGCGATCTGCCGCGCGCGATCGAAGTCTCGCGCATGGTGCTGGCGCACAGCCCGCCCGTCGATCCACAGAAGCAACGCATTGCCTGGACCATCATCGGTCAGTCGAGTTTCGATCAGGGCGGATTTGCCGATGCCGAGGGCGCGTACATCAAGGCGCGCGATCTCGCCGGCGCGGACGCCAAGCTGCGCTCCGATCTCACCGAGCGCATCGCCGCCGCCGTGTACAAGCAGGGCGAGGCGAAGCAGAACGCGGGCGATGCCGCCGGCGCCGTGGAGGATTACCTGCGCGTCGCCAAGGTCGCGCCCGACTCCAAGATCCACGTTACGGCGCAGTACGACGCGGCCGCCCAGCTCATTAATCTGAAACAGTGGGATCGCGCCATCGGTGTGCTCGAGGATTACCGCCGCGAGTTTCCGAAGGAGCACGCGGTGGATGTCACGCGCAAGCTCGCGGTGGCATACACCGAAGCGCACCGGCCCGCCGCTGCGGCCGTGGAGTTCCAGCACATCGCCGACGACCCCAACGAGGACCGCGCCGTGCGCCGCGAAGCCCTCATGCGCAGCGCCGACCTGTATCAGCAGGCGAACGATGCGCCGAAGATGGAGGTCGCCCTGGAGCGCTTCGTCAGCGACTATCCCACGCCGCTCGCCGATGCGATGGAAGCGCGGCAGCGGCTCGCCGATCAGGCCGGCAGGGACGGCAATACGACGCGCCAGCAGCGCTGGTACCGCGAGATTGTCGCGACCGATGCCACGGCGGGCAGCGCGCGCTCCGACCGCACCAAATATCTCGCCGCGAAAGCGCAGCTTGCGCTCGCGGCCCCCACGCGCGACATCTTCCTCAACATCAAGCTCGTCGCTCCGCTCAAGAAGAGCCTGCTCGCCAAGCGCAAGGCGCTCGAGGCCGCGCTTGCTGCGTACAAGACGGCGGCCGACTATCACGTGGCCGAAGTGACGACCGCCGCAACCTACGAGATGGCGGAGCTGTATCGCGATCTGGGCAAGGACGTCATGAGCTCGGAGCGACCAAAGAAGCTTTCGAAGGATGAGCTCGAGCAGTACGAGACGCTGCTCGAGGAGCAGGCATTCCCGTTCGAGGAGCAGGCGATTGCCCTGCATGAGGTCAATGTCGCGCGGGCGCGCGACGGCGTGTACGACGAGTGGGTGAAGAAGAGCTACACCACGCTCGCGGAACTCAAACCGGGTCGCTATGGCAAAACGGAGCTGACGCAGGATGTGGTCACGCAGCTTCAGTAGCGCCATCGTCGCGGCGCTGTGGCTTTGCGCATGCAGCAGCGCGCCGAAGCCAAAGCCCGAAGCGGTGCAGGAGCCGGCGGCGCCTGCTGCGGCAGTGCCCGCTGCGGCAACGCCTGCTCAGGCGAAGACGGACGCTTCGGCGCCCGCCAACTCGGCTGCGGCGCTTGCCGCACCTGCCGCGGCACCGGCTGCGCCGGCTACGCCGCCTCCGGCGCGGGCGGTGGCGGACTTTGATCGCGCGGTCGGCCTCATGCGTGCGGGCAAGCTCACGGATGCGGAGCTGGAATTCCAGCAGATGACGATCGCCTATCCGCAGCTTGCAGCACCGCAGATCAATCTCGGTCTGATCTATCGCAAGGCCGGGCGGCTCGAGGACTCGGAGAAGGCGCTGCGCGCCGCCGTGCAACACAATCCCGCGAGCGCTCCGGCGTGGGATGAGCTCGGCGTCACGATGCGCCTGCGAGGCGAGTTTCACGATGCGCAGGATGCGTATCAGCACGCCATTGCGGCCGATGCGAACTTCGCACCCGCCTACCGCAATCTCGGGGTGCTGCTGGATCTCTATACGGGCGATGCGCCAGGCGCGCTCGCGGCCTTCGAGCGCTACAAGGAGCTCACCGGCGAGGACAAGCCGGTGACCGGGTGGATCGCAGATCTGCGACAGCGCACCGGGAAGTCCACCGCGCCGCCGCCGGCGCCTCCGGCATCGGGCGATGCGCCCGCGGCCGCGCCAGCGCCGGCCGGGACGCCGGCTCCGACGGGTACAGGAGAGTGAACATGAAGCAGCGAATCGTTCTCGCAGCGATGCTCCTGACGGGTTGTGCGGCGGGCCTGGCCTGGGCGCAGCAACCGGCGGGCGCGCCGGCGCGCGCCAAGCCCGCGGCGGAGGATCTCGAGCCGGCCGTGAACACCTCGGCTCAGCCGCCGGCGAGCGCTGCTGCGACAGCCCCGGCGACCAGCACGGCCGCAGGCGCCTTGGCCCCGGCCGCTGCCCGTGCGCCGGCGGCTAACGCCGCAGCCGCCAAGCCGCCCGCGAAAGCGGCGGCGAAGTCCGGCAAGGCGATGGATCGCATTCAGCTCGATACGACGGAGATCACCGGCAACCGCGAGCTCCCCAAGGTGCTCTACATCGTGCCCTGGAAGCGCTCGGATCTCGGGGACCTGGTCGGAAAGCCCGTGAACAGCCTCCTGGATGAGGTCCTTCAGCCGGTCGACCGTGACGTTTTCAACCGTGAAAACCGCTATTACCGGGCCCTTGCACCAGGACAGAACGCCCCGGCAGGCGCCGGGGCAGGCTCCGCGCCAGGGAGCAGCCCTTCCGGGGGCGCCGGAGCCTCTCCGGGCGCTCGGGATGAGAGGTAAGTCGTAGCTTTTTCACCTTATGTCATTCAGTTTCGACATGCTTGCTTACGTGGTCTTGCTTGTGTGGGAGTCGCGCCGATGAATCTGTGGAACACGATCGTCCGTTTCTTTCAAGGTGGTGGGGAGTTCATGCTCCCGATCGCCGTCGTACTGGTGGTGGGTCTGTCGATCGCCATCGAGCGGTACATCTATCTGACGAGCGTCGGCCTGCGTAATCGCCGGCTCTGGAACGAGATAGTGCCGATGCTCGGGCAGGGCAACTTCCGCCAGGTCGTGCAGGTCACCTCGAAGTCGGATTCTGCGATCGGGCAGATCCTCAACTACGGCCTTGCGCGCATCCAGGCGGCACGCCGCCGCGATGACATCGAGAAGGCGATGGAAGAGAGCCTGATGGAGGTCGTGCCGCGCCTCGAGAAGCGCACGCACTATCTGGCCACCTTCGCCAATCTCGCGACCCTGCTGGGCCTGCTCGGCACCGTCATCGGCCTCATCAACGCGTTCCACGCGGTGGCCGAGGTGAATGCGGCCCAGAAAGCGAGCCTGCTGTCGGCGAGCATCTCGGTGGCGATGAACTGCACGGCGTTCGGCCTGATGACCGCCGTGCCGCTGCTGTTCATTCATGCGTGGCTGCAGACCAAGACCACGGAGCTGATCGACTCGCTCGAGATGGCGTCGGTAAAGTTTCTGAACGCCGTGACCGAGCGGCGTCCGGAAGCCCCGCAGCCGGCCGCCGCCTGACCTGACGCCCACAGGGGGTCCTTAGGTCATGCGCCGTTCGTACGACGCCAAGAAGCTCGCGCGCCGCAAGCGTCGCCCGGCCGAGCTGCTGCTCGTGCCGATGATCGACATCTTCACGGTGCTCGTGACGTTCCTGCTGATGACGGCCGTATTCTCCCGCACGGTCGTCCTGCAGCTGAACCTGCCGGCAGCGCAGGCGGAGTTCAAGGATCCGCCGCCGGGGCTGCAACTCGAAGTCGTGGTCCGCAAGGACTCACTGGTGGTCCAGGACCGCAATTCGGGTCCGCTCGCCACCATGCCGAACACGGCCCAGGGCTATGACTTCGACACGCTTACCACGTACCTGAAGCGCGTCAAGGCGAAGTTCCCCGACAAGACCGATGCGACGCTGCTGCTCGAGCAGGACACGCCCTACGACACGCTGGTGCAGGTGATGGACCGGGTGCGCGTGTTTGAGGTGCCGACCGGCCTCGGTACGACGCAGGCCGAACTGTTCCCGGATATTTCGATCGGAGATGCGCCGATATGATGAGCAATCGCGCACGGCGCATGGCCGAGCATCACCTGCGACACAGGGCCGATGCGGACCTGAACCTCATTCCCCTCATCGACATTCTTTCGGTGATGGTGTCGTTCCTGCTCGTGTACTCGACCGAGGTCGAGATCATCCAGAACAGCAAGCAGATCGAGGTGCCGCAATCGATCGCCGAGACCGCCCCGCATCACTCGGTGGTGGTCATGATCACGAAGGACGAGGTGTTCGTGCAGGATGAGCCGGTCGCGAGCGTCGCCGACGTGCGCGCTGCCACCACTTCCGTGATCGCCCCGATCCGCGCCGCCCTGAAGCAGCCGAACATCGTCGGCACCGAGATCACGGAGAAGGACCTGGCTGCGCGCGAGGTCACGATCATGGCGGACAAGAATCTGCCCTACGAGGTACTGAAAAAGGTGATGGCCACTTGCACCGATGCCGATTACGGCCGCGTCTCGCTCGCGGTCCTGCAGAAGGACAAGCCCGTGGTGGCGGGCGCGAACCATCCGGCCTGACGTGGCAGAGCTATGAGTCTCGCTCCTTTCTACCGTCTGTACGAGCTGCCCTGGGAAGTCGATCCCGAGGAGCAGGACCGCTTCAAGCGCATCCTGCGCGTGGGCCTGATCGGCCTCGTGCTGTTCGTGCTCCTGTTCTGGCTGTTGCCTGCGCCCAAGCGACAGACCGCCGAAGAAGTCGTGCCACCGCGCCTGGCGCGCATCATGATCGAGGAACAGAAGAAGCCGCCGCCTCCGCCGCCGAAAGTCGAGCAGCCGAAGCCGGAAGTTAAGCCCGTGCCGACGCCGCGACCGGTCGTCAATCCGCAGGAGCAGGCGCGCAAGAAGGCACAGAAGTCAGGTCTGCTGCAGTTCCAGGATGAGCTCGCGGACTTGCGCGAGAAGGTCGATCTCGATGTCGGTCAGACCAAGAACCTGACGGGCGCAGTCGGGGCGGACTCGCACGCCGAGCGCTCGCTGCTCACCTCCA
>Ga0335081_10003745_pt1 | contig 23951 bp, 22 predicted proteins | sample Lox_Sample_35_FD_206713 | JGI IMG/M metagenome (GOLD analysis project Ga0335081, IMG submission 206713) | Soil microbial communities from Loxahatchee National Wildlife Refuge, Florida, United States - Lox_Sample_3.5 | ecosystem: Environmental > Terrestrial > Soil > Wetlands | place: USA...
CCCAGGCCACGCGGACAATTCGCGGCGAAGGCAAGGAGTGGCTGTTCGGCATTGGCCGTCATGTCTCCGGCGCATAATCGCACTTATGTGAAGGACGGCGTACTCTAGTGCGCAGGAGGCGAATCAAAATGGCAGGAAGCGAGCGAGCGGGCGCAACGCCTGAGAGCACGATTCGCGAGAAGGCGCATCTCGATGGGCTGCTCGATGAGGCGCTGGAGGACACCTTCCCGGCAAGCGATCCGATCGCAGTGCACGTGGAGCCTCGTCCGGCCGACCGGACCCCGCCCAGCAAGGATCGTTGAACGGGGAAAGCGTGCTGGACTACACATAGGTCCGGCGAGTCTCTATCATGTCGAGTTCCCCCGCCGGAGTCGTTCAAATGTCGACCGTCGATTCGCTCGCCGCGCACTGGATGCCATTCACGGCGAACCGCCAGTTCAAGTCCAAGCCCCGCATGCTCGGCAGAGCCTCCGGCATGCACTACTGGACGCCCGACGGCCGGCAGATCCTCGATGCAGTGGCAGGGCTTTGGTGCGTAAACGCCGGTCACGGCCGACGTGAGATCACCGAAGCCGTCGCGCGTCAGCTCGAGACCATGGACTACGCGCCGCCGTTTCAGATGGGACATCCGGGAGCGTTCGAGCTCGCAAGCCGCGTCGCCGCTCTGGCACCTGCCGGACTGGACCATGTGTTCTTCGTCAACTCGGGCTCCGAGGCCGTCGACACGGCACTCAAGATTGCGCTCGGCTATCACCGCGTACGCGGTGATGCCGCCCGTACGCGGCTCGTGGGACGGGAACGCGGCTACAACGGCGTGGGCTTCGGCGGCATCTCGGTCGGCGGAATCGCCAGCAACCGCAAGATGTGGTCGGCCTCGCTCATTCCCGGCGTGGATCATTTGCCCCACACGCACGATCTGGCGCGCAACGCGTTCTCGCGCGGCCAGCCCGCTCATGGGGCGCATCTCGCCGAGGAGCTCGAGCGCATCGTCGCCCTGAACGATGCGTCGACGATCGCGGCTGTGATCATCGAGCCCATCGCCGGCTCCACCGGCGTACTGATCCCGCCGCGCGGTTACCTGGAGCGCGTGCGTGAGATCTGCAATAAGTACGGCATCCTGCTCATATTCGATGAGGTGATCACCGGCTTCGGACGCACGGGCTCGGCGTTCGCCTCGCAGGAATTTGGCGTCACGCCGGACATCATCACCTGTGCCAAGGGCCTCACCAACGGCTGCGTGCCGATGGGCGGTGTGATCGCGACGAAGCAGATCTACGAGGCCTTCATGCAGGGGCCCGACGGCATCGAGCTGTTCCACGGCTACACCTACTCGGCGCATCCGGTCGCCTGCGCGGCGGGACTGGCGACGCTCGACATCTATAAGCGCGAGGGCCTGCTCACGCGTGCGAAGGAGCTGGCGAAGGACTGGGAGGATGCCGCGCACTCACTGCGCGGTCTGCCGCACGTCATCGACGTGCGTAATTACGGCTTGATCCTGGGACTCGAATTGGCGCCGATCGCCGGCAAGCCCGGCGCGCGCGCCTTCGATGTTTATGTCAAGTGCTTCGAGCGCGGTCTGCTCGTGCGCCAGACCGGCGACATACTCGCTCTGTCACCACCGCTCGTGATCGAGCGCGGTCAGATTCAGCAGATCTTCGAGACACTCGCTGCGGTACTGCGGGCCGCCTGATCGACCGCGCGCCTAGACGCGCGTGCGGGCGATCAGGTGCCAGCCGACTGCCGCAACGAGCAGCGCTGCCAGAGCCAGCATGGCGAGCATCGGCATGCTGAGGCCGTGCTGCGACGTGGCGACCACGGTGACGGTTTCCATGACACAACCTCCATTCAGCTTGACTTGTGCCGTGCAACCATCCCACGCAACGCTCCTGTCGCGGTAGTGCGACGTATCAGATCTGGGATCAGATTCTCCTCAAGTTTGAGTTATGTAGCATCTGCGCGCGCCAGCTGCGGCACAGCGGGCGCTGCCGAGTTCGCCTGCTTTTCCTGCGCATCGGGCGCTCCCTGCGCGCGCTCGAGACTCACCGTCACGCGCCGCTCGAGCGCATCGCCATCGAGATCGTCCTTATCGCACTCAGCCTCCTGTGCGCCGTGTGCTTCGACGAACAAGCGCTCGGATGCGACGCCCGCCTTCGTCAACGCCGCGGCCACGGCGTCGGCGCGCCGCTGCGAGAGTGCAAGGTTGTAGGACGCCGAGCCGCGCGGATCCGCGTAGCCCGCAATCCGGATCGTGACATCCGGCATGTTCTGCGCAATGCCGGCCAGCGTCTGCAGCGCCGCCAGGTCCTGCGTTGCAAGACTCGAATCATTGGTGCGGAAACTGACGCTGGAACGGATCTCCTTCGTCTGCGCCAGCACCTGCGCGAGATGGGCAGCTTCCGCCTTGCTCGCTTCGAGGTTCTGGCCCAGCTCCGCCTTCGCGACGCTCTGGCGGTGATAGCGATCGCCGAGCCAGGCGCCCGTGGCTGCGCCGATCACGGCGCCGAAAGGACCGCCCGCCGCCGCGCCGATCGCGAGGCCGGACAGTGCGCCAATATTCTCCTGCTTCGAGGACTTCTTTTCCGGGACTGCTTTCAACTCATCCGCGGACGCCGGCAATGCCGAGGCGACCGCCATTGCGATGCTCAGTCCTGCGACCGATGCCCGCAGCTTTCGGGTCCAGGTGCTCATGATGGGTGACTCCGCGTGTGTGGCGGGAACACGGCGCTCCCGCCTTCACTGACAGAGTCGGCCTGAATTGGGGACGCGCGCGTGGCGCAAAGATGCGCGAACGCCGACAAATGATGGCGGATTGTGGCAAGGGTGACTTCACGACACTCGCGCGAGATCGGCAATGAGCCGCGGGCCGCGGTAGACCAGCCCCGTGTAGATCTGGATCAGATTGGCGCCAGCCTCGAACATCGAGCGGGCGGCCGCCGCGCAGTCGATTCCTCCTGCGCCGATGATCGCGAATTGCGGACCCAGTGCGGCCCGCCATGCGCGTACGCTCGCCAGCGCCACCTCGAGCAGAGGCCGGCCGCTCAAGCCGCCCGCCTCTCGCGCCTGTGGCAAGCCCGCCATATGTGGGCGCTGCAGCGTCGAGTTGGTCGCGATGATGCCATCCAGTTTAAGCGAGACGATCACCGCTGCGCTCGAGGCCAGCTCCTCGGGCGACAAATCCGGGGAGAGCTTCACCAGCAGCGGCACGCGCCGCCCGCTGCGTTGCTGCAGACGCTGGCGTGCCTCGAGCAGGCTCTCCAGCAGCGGTATGAGAAGTGTTTCCTCCTGCAGCGCGCGCAGCCCCGAGGTATTCGGCGAGGACACGTTGACCGCCACGTAATCCGCGTGCGGATACACCGACTCGAGGCAGGCGGCATATTCAGCGGGTGCCGCCTCGAGCGCCGTGGATGCGTTCTTGCCGATGTTCACCCCGCAAATGCCGCGGTAGCGCCGTGCGGCGAGCCGCGCGCTCACCAGCGCAGCGCCATCGTTGGGAAATCCCATGCGGTTGATCAGCGCCTGCGCCTGTGGAATCCGGAACACGCGCGGGCGCGGATTACCCGCCTGCGGGCGTGCCGTCACCGTTCCGATCTCGAGAAAGCCGAAGCCCAGGGCGCCGAGGGCATCGATGCACGTCGCGTTCTTGTCGAAGCCCGCCGCAAGTCCGATGCGATTGCGGAAAGCCAGACCCAGGCATTCGATCGGGTGCTCGTCGGCCGCTCGCGCGGTGAGTTGCGCGAGTGCGAAAGCCGGCGCCGTGCGCAGCAGGGCAAGCGTCAGATCGTGAGCACGCTCCGCGTCCAGCGCGAACAGAAGCGGACGCAGAACACGGTACATCGCCGGCCTAGCCCCTCAGGGCGAGCTCGTCTGCCTCATAAGTGATGCCCAGCGGCTCGATGAGGACGCGGCGCGGACCGCTCTCCACATGACCTGCGACCCAAGCCTCGATTCCTGAGGCCTGCGCTGTGCGCACCACACGTGCGGCGTCGCTTGCGGCCACGAAGAGCGCGAAGCCCGCGCCCATATTGAGTGTGCCGTAGGCTTCCCGGTCATCGAGCGCGGCCCCACGCCGCAGAAAATCCAATACCGGAGGTACAGGCGGCAGTTGCTGCATTCGATAGCTAAAGGCGCCGGGGTGGCGCATGAGCTTGCGCCAGCCGTGGCCCGTCACATTGACGGCGTAGTGCGGCAGGATGCCAGCGGCGTAGAGCCGCTCGAGCAGCGGCGGATAGAGCACCGTGGGATCGAGCAGTGCTTCGCCGAAGCGGCGACCGTCTGCGATCAGCGCCCCGTAACCTGCGGGAATCTGCTCGGCGAGGCGCCGCGCCAGGCTCACGCCGTTGGCATGGATACCGCTCGAGGCGAAAAGCACGATCTGATCGCCGCTCGATAAGCGATCGCCCAGCATGAGCCGTTCGCGCGGATGGACTCTGCCGACGGAGGAGGCGGCCAGATCGATCCGCCCGGGTGCAACGACGCCAGCGAGCGCGGGCGTCTCCCCGCCTCCCCAGGACACCTGACACACATCGCAGGCCGCCTGCCAGCCGCGGACCAGGTCCTGCATGCGCTCCACATCGTGGAACCACTCGCTGCCGCCCGCGGCCCAGTAGGCGTGCACGGTGAGCGGTGTGGCACCGACGGTGATGAGGTCATTCACCGCCATCGCGATCGTATCCTGTGCCAGCGTGTCGTAGTGGCTGCGGCCCGAGAGTGCGCGCACGGCATCGGCGACCAGCACCTTGGTTCCCAGGCACTCGGTAATCGATGCGATCAGCTGACCGTCGCACTCGATGACGTAGGCGGACTCTCCACGCGAGCGCTCGACTTCCTTCAATCCATGCGCGCCGAGGTGTCGCGCGGTAGTGCGCGCTGCCTGCTGGGCACGTACCTTGAGCGAGTCGATGCGCTCGTAATCGACGCCCGCGCTGCGGTAGTTGATCGGCTCCCCGGTCATCGCGCCATCCTAGCAGGCCGGACGCTTCCGGGCCCGCAGGGGCACGTGGTACAAGTGCAGGCCCCGCACAGCAGAGCATCATGAAATACCGCCCCCAGGAATCCGAAGACGGCATCGTGCTCACCCCCGATTCGCCCGCGGGCGCAAGCGTCATCTGGCTGCACGGCCTGGGGGCCGATGGCTACGACTTCGTGCCGATCGTCTCCGAGCTCGGTCTGCCGGCCGAGGCCGCGGTGCGCTTCGTGTTTCCGCACGCACCGGTCCGATCCGTCACCATCAACAACGGCATGCGCATGCGAGCGTGGTATGACATCACGGGCGTCGATATCGGCGCGCGCGAAGATGCCGCAGGCGTTCGCGAGTCGGCCGTGACGGTGGAGCGGCTGATTGAGCGCGAGCGCGAGGCCGGCCTCGCTGCCAACCACATCATCATTGCCGGCTTCTCACAAGGCGGCGCCATTGCGCTCTACGCGGGACTGCGGCACGCCGAGGCGCTCGCCGGCGTGCTGGCGCTTTCGACCTACCTGCCGCTGCGGAGTGAGCTGGCGCAGGCCGCTGCCGCAAACCGCAGCACACCCATTCTCATGTGCCACGGCCGCTTCGATCCGATCATTCCTTACGCCGTGGGAGAAGGCTCGCGCGACCTGCTGCGCGCACATGGCTATGCGGTCGACTGGCGCGGCTATGACATGCAGCACGAGGTGTGCCGCGCTGAAATCGCGGCGATCGGCGCCTGGCTGGCCGAACGCTACGGCGCGGCCAGTGTCCGCAGCAGCTCGTCGGCGAAATAGCCCGGCGGAATCGTTCCCTGCTTCATGAACTCGAGATGGAAGCGCTTCTCGGAGAAGCGCGCGCCGAGCTGCGCCTGCGCACGAGCGCGCAGATCCAGGATCTGCTGCTTACCCAGGCGGTAGGTGATGGCCTGCGTCGGCCAGTGCGAATAGCGGCTGACGGCCGAGTGCGCCTTGTCGCAGCTTGCGCGCTTGGTGGGATTGCGAAGGGCGTGCGCGTCGCTGCAGGAGCCGGGCTGAAAGTCGACGACCTGCGAGAAGAGGGTGACGGCGTCATCGAAGGACATCCGTCCGGTATGAATACCGGTGTCGATGCGCACGCGCAGATCGCGATACAGCTGCCCCTGCAACTGGTACAAGTGCTCCTCGGGCGTGTAGAAGCCCTGCGGTGCGCCGGGCTGCGGCTCGGCGAGCAGACCTTCCGAATACAGCGCCCAGCCCTCGGCCGCCATGGAGTCCTCCCACATCGAGGATGAGTCCTCCACTGCGCCAGGCGTGAGCCAGCGGATCGGCGAGAGCGAATTGCGAACCTGCCGCAGCACCAGGTAATTCCAGTCGTGCCCGGGGAAGCCTTCGTGCGCCGCGAGATCCGGCATCGCGTAGAGATTGTGTTCCTGCGCCAGACGCGCCTGATCATCGCCGGTAGGCGTGACGTAGAAGCGCCCGATGCCGCTCGTCTTGAACGGTGGCGCCGAATAATAGGCCGCGCCGTCGATCGAGGCGCGCAGCGGCGGCGGGGTTGGTGTGACCTCGAGCTGGTAATTCGCGGGAACGTCAAACAGCCCCGTGCGGCGCGCGTAGTCGACCAGGCGAACACCGGTCTTGCGATACGCATCGACCATCTCGGCATCGGTCTTCGGTGCGTTCGTGCTCAGCATATCGAGCACGATCATGGTCGCGGCTGCGCCGTCGGAGGGCGTGCGCCATTTGTGGCTCACGGCGATCTCCCGCGCGAGCGCCATCATCTGCCCCCGTGTCGCCTCGACGATCGGCCAGGAGGCCTCATACAGCTGCGCCGCGCTCGTCTCGACCCGCAGGTTATTGTGCAGCGCCCAGTCATACTCGGCCTCGCCGGCCGCAAAGCGATCGGCGCGATATGCGGCCTTCACGCCATCGATGCCGCTCGCCTGGGGATTGTCAAAGAAAGTCTGCGCGATGTAGTCCCGCAGGCCGAGGTAGGCGCTGCTCGCCGCAGTGCCAGCTGCCTGCAGGTCCGCAATCATCCGCGTCCGCTCGCCCGAGATGATGTTGGTCTGCGCGATCTGCGGCAGGGTCTTCGCAAAATACTCGGCATCGGCGGCGGCGCTCTGCAGCCCGAATTCCTGCAGCAGCCGCCAGTCCGGGGTGTTGCCGGCGGCGACGCCCGCTGCCAGCTGGGCGCGCGCGGCCGTGAAATAGGCCGGAATGGCGCGGGTGCGGTCGATGAGATCGTGCCACTCCGCCTCGGTGCCGATCGTGTTGTCGCCGGTCCTGGTCATGCCCTGCATGTGCCAGTCGACGCCACGGAAAGGTTCATCGACGTAGGAATCGAGTGCGCGCTGCGACAGGTGCAGAACGTTGTGCTGATGCAGGATGAAGTCGATCTGCGCGAGCGCGACGCTGCGATCGATGCGATGCGCGGCGGAGAGCCTGGCCGGATCCAGGGCGGTGAATCGCTGTCGCAGCTTGCTGAAGTGCGCATCTTCCTGCTGCACGGCCACCGGCGTGTAGTCGCGCAGCCGTCCGTCAATGTGCGCCAGCGCCGGATCAAACGCCGACCCACCGAGCGCCGTCGCGACGACCGGGAAGCGGCTCATCAGGTAGACAGAGTATTCATGCGCCAGCGAATCGAAGGCCCCATCGGGGGTGTTCGCGGCCGGGGTCGACGACCGGCTGCAAGCGAATGCCACACAGGCAACGCCCGCGGCGAGCGCCGCATGGATAACCTTACGCACGGCGGCCGACCCGGCTGAAGTCGAGCTTCAGGTCCTCGAACATCTTCACCGCGGTTGCGCGGCCGGCGCCGAACACCCCGCCGCCGGGATGCAGGAACGGCCCCACGAGGTAGAAGCGATCGATGCCGGGAACGGTGTACTGCGCGAGCTCGGGCGTCGGACGGTGTGACCCCGATTGATAGGTGTTCGTGGCAATGCCGTGCAAATCACCGTGCCGGAAGCTCGGCGAAGTGCGCTCCATATCGACCGGGCTGTCGCAGTGGTAGCGAAGAATGTTGTCGTGCGTCGCGTTCGGCAGGAAACGCTGCATGTGCGTGATCATCCGCTCCGCGTATTCCAGCTTGCAGTCATCCCAGGCGCGACCGTCGCGGCGTGCGTAAGGCACGTAATCCCACGCGTGCATCGTTGCGGCGCCAGGCGGCACGCGCGAGGGATCGAACTCCGAGAGGCTCCCGAGGCCCACCAGCGGATAGCTCGACAAGCCGCCGTAGCGCATGTCATCGAAGGAGCGGCGCAGCTGATCGTAGTCATTCGGCAGCAGCTCAGTCATCACTGCGCGCAGCGGCTCGCCAGCGCGTGTGCGCAGAGGGGATTTCAGCGCCGCATGGACGGTAATGCAGGCATAGGGCGTGATCTCGGTCGCGGCGGCGGCGCTGGCAACGGCGGGACTTACGCCCTCGACCACCTGACCCAAAAGATGCGGATGGATCGCACCGATCACGGCGTCCTTGGCGGAGTATTCGGCACCTTCTCGGGTGCGCACACCGGCGGCGCGCCCTGCGCGCACCAGCACGCGCTCCACCTCGGAGTTCGCGAGCACCTCGCCCCCATGAGCGCGAATACAGGCAATGAGCGCATCGGTGAGGCGGCCGCTGCCCCCGACGGGCACCCCGAAGCCGTAGGCCTCGAGAAAACCGGTGAAAACGAAGGCCCCGATCGCGGTGGCCTTCTCATCCGGCGACACCAGGTTTTCACCGGCGATGCGGGAAAAATGCATGCGCACCCGGTCGTTCTCGAACCAGCTCATGACGAAGTCGTGGGTGCTCATCTGCGTGATGCGCCACAGCGAGCGGCCCTGCGGACTCTGATCGAGCATCGCCGTGGAGGCACCCATCGGTACCGGCGCGGTGTAGAGCGAAGCTGCGATCATGGGCAGCCACTCGGCCGCCTGCGCCGCCAGCCGTCCGTAGGCTTCCGCATCGCGCTTGGAGAAGCGGGCGATTTCCGCCTGAGTGCGCGCGCGATCGCGGTACATGCCGAGCGTCGCGCCATCCTCGAAGATCGACATCATCGGCATTTCGGGGAAGACGTATTTCAGGCCGTACTTCGCCTTCAGCCCGAGCTCATCGTCCTTCAGCAGCGGGTTCGCCTGAATGAAGATGTGCGCCATCGAGTGCTGATCGTGCCGATACCCGGGCAGTGTCAGCTCGCGTGTGACGACGCCGCCGCCGAACCACGCATTGCGCTCGAGGACCAATACGCTCTTGCCGGCGGCGGCGAGATACGCCGCAGCCACGAGGCCGTTGTGGCCTGAGCCGACCACTACCACATCATACGATTTCGTCATTTGTTTATGATAGACGGAATGAATGCACCACGCTCGGCTGTGGCCGCGACGCTACTGGGAATGGCCAGCGTGCACGCTGCTGCGCAGCCACCTGCTGCGAACATCACGGCTGCACCCGCATTCACTGCGCGCGAGCTCGCTGCAGCGCCGCGCACGGACTGGCCGACCAACGGCGGTGATCTCGCCAATCACCGCTACTCGCCGCTCACTGAGATCAACCGCGAGACGGTCACGGGACTGAAAGCCGTGTGGCGCGCATCGCTGCGCGGCTCGGGGCTGGATCGTCGCGACTCCGGCCAGGCGCAGGTGCTCGAGCACGACGGCACGCTCTACACCATCACGGGCAACGACGATGTATTCGCGATCAGCGTCGCGACCGGCGAGGTGCTGTGGGAGTACACGGCGCAGCTCGATGCGGCGCAGGTCGCCGTGTGCTGCGGCTGGGTCAGCCGGGGCGTGGGGATCGGTGATGGCAGAGTGTACGTCGCACAACTCGACAATCGGTTGGTCGCGCTCGATCAGAAGAGCGGCAAGGTCGTCTGGTCGGTGCAGAGCCAGACGCTGAAGGATGGGGGCTACTCTTTCACCGCGGCTCCTCTTTATTACGACGGCCTGGTGATCATCGGTCACGCAGGCGGTGACATGGGCATGCGCGGCTGCCTCAAGGCCTTCGATGCGCGCACCGGGAAGCTGCGCTGGATTTTCTATACCGTGCCGGCACCGGGTGAGCCCGGGCATGACAGCTGGCCCGCCGGCAGCGACGTATGGAAGTACGGCGGCGGCTCGATCTGGCAGACGCCGGCGGTGGATCCGCAGCTCGGTCTGCTATTCGTATCCACCGACAATCCCGCGCCCGATCTGAACGGCAGCGTCCGTGCCGGCGACAATCTCTTCACCGATTCGGTGGTCGCGCTCGATGTGCATACGGGCAAGTACCGCTGGCACTTTCAGGAAGTGCACCACGACATCTGGGACTACGGCGCTCCCAATCCGGTCGTGCTGTTTGACGTCATGATCGACGGCCGCCCTCGCAAAGGGCTTGCACAGCTCTCGAAGGACGGCTACGCGTACCTGCTTGACCGACAGACGGGTAAGCCGCTGCTCGGCATCGAAGAGCAGCCGGTGATGCAGAGCCGCTCGCAGGCGACGGCTCCGACACAACCCATCCCGCAAGGCGATGACATCGTGCCGCATCTCATCGATGCGGCGCCGGACGGTATCGAGCTCGTCAATCAGGGCCGGACCTTCACGCCCTTCGAGGAAGTCCCCGTCGCTTACAAGCCGCTGGCCGGCGTCAACTGGCCCCCCAGCTCATACGATGCGGACAGCCATCTGCTGTTCGTGTGCGCCAATGATTCGGTGGGGCTGCTCACGCGCGGCGGTGAGAAGTTCGAGCCGCCGCCGATCGGCGAGCACTACACGGGCGGGGTCTTTGGCCGCACCGACCTGCCCCGGCGCGGCATCCTGGCCGCTCTCGATGTCACCAGCAACCGGCTTGCCTGGCGCCGCCAGTGGGGCGACGGCTGCAGCGGCGGGTCGGTCAACACCGCGGGCGGACTGCTCTTCATCGGCCGTTCGGATGGCCGGCTCGTCGCCTACGACAAGCGCGATGGCCGGCTGGTATGGAGCTTTCAGACCGATGCGCCGGTAGCCGCACCGCCCACCGTGTTCGAGTATCGCGGCACCGAATATGTCGCCGTCATGGCTGCCGGCACGCTGTACTCCTCGGGAAAGCGCGGCGATGGCCTGTGGCTGTTCTCCCTGCGCGGGACGCTTGCGCCGCAACCGCCACTCACGGCTGAGGCGGCGGCAGCGGGAGTCGGCGCGGGGACCGAGGACAGTGTGCTCGCCGCACCCGTGAATGCCGTGCGCGGCAAGAAGATCTACACGGCCAACTGCGAGCCGTGTCATGGCTCGAACGGTCAGGGCAATCATGGCCAGGGTGTGCCGTTCAAGCCTCCTCTGACCGCCGCCTCGGTGGTGACGGTTGCGACAGCGGGGCGCAAGGACATGCCTTCGTTTCGCAGCGCGCTGACTCTCGCCGAGCTGCGCGATGTCGCTGCTTACATCAGCGAGCAGCTCATCAAGTAGCGAAGAGCTGCGCCTCGATATCGCGGAAGGCCTTGAACTCCAGCGCGTTGCCGGAAGGGTCGAGGAAGAACATCGTCGCCTGCTCGCCGGGTGCGCCCCTGAATCGCACGTGCGGCTCGATCACAAAGCGGATGCCGCGATCGCGCAAGCGCGCTGCGAGCGCTTCCCAGTCCGGCATCTGCAGCACGACCCCACAGTGCGGTACCGGCACGCTGTCGCCGTCCACGGGATTGAAGTGCGAGCGAATCTGTCCCTGAGGCCCGAGCGCGGGATTCAAATGACAGACAAACTGATGACCGTACAGATTGAAATCGACCCAGGCTGCCGCGGAGCGCCCTTCCGAGCAACCCAGGACGCCTCGATAGAAGGCGCGTGCCTCGGCGATGTCGCGCACCTGTACGGCGATATGAAAAGGAGTCAATGACATGGAGGTATCATAAGGCATGCGCTGGCCAGTCAAAGCGATCGCCTGGGGAGGCGGCGTGCTCGTGGTCCTGGTCGCGGGCGGCACGCTCTGGGCGCGAAGCCCGGAGGCGAGGCTCCTCGGCCTCGCCGTACTCGCGCTGCTGGCGCTCACGGCATTCGTGCTGCTGGCGCTCATGAGCGCGCAGATGCAGGCGCGGGTCCGCGAGGATGAGCAGCGGCTGGCGGAGCTCAGCGCCACACTCGAGAAGCGCGTGGCTGAGCGCACCCTGGCGCTCGAGGAAGCCAATGAGGCACTCAGTGCCTTCACCTATTCAGTCTCCCATGACCTGCGCGCGCCGCTGCGTGCCATCCACGGCTTCAGCCAGTTGCTGCTCGAGGAGCACGCCACCGGACTGAGCGCGCAGGCGAACGGCTATCTCGAGCGCGTCATCGCCGCGACGCTGCGCATGGAGTCGCTCATCAACGATCTGCTGCAGTACAGCCGCCTCGGCCGTGAGCCGATGGCCTTCGCGCCGGTCGCGCTCGACGCGGAGGTGGCCGTGGCGCTGGAAACCCTGGCCGTGGAGATCCGCTCGCGCGCGGCAGTGGTGCGCGTGCACTCACCCTTGCCCGTCGTCATGGGGCATCCGGTGCTCATAGCGCCGGTGCTGCAGAACCTGATTGGCAATGCGCTGAAGTTCGTTGCTCCCGGCGTGCATCCGGAAGTTGCGATCAGCGCCGAGCGGCGCGAGCAACTCGCGCGCGTGTGGATCGCGGATAACGGCATCGGCATCGCACCCGCGCATCACGAGCGCATCTTCACCGTGTTCGAGCGCCTGCACGGCAGTGCCGCGTATCCCGGTACCGGAATCGGACTCGCCATCGTGCGCAAGGCGATGGAACGCATGCATGGACATGCTGGGGTAGACTCGGCCGTCGGATCCGGCAGCCGTTTCTGGATCGAGCTGCCGTTCGTCGGCTGACATGCATCACGAGGACGAAGCCTCTTGAGCCAAACGATCCTGCTGGTCGAAGACAACACCGACGATGCGGAACTGTTCGCGCGCTCATTCCACCGCACCTATGCGAACGTGAGTCTGCCCACGGTGAGCGACGGCGAGGCGGCGCGCGATTACCTTGCCGGCAACGGGCCCTACGCCGACCGCTCGAAGTTTCCACTGCCGAACATTGTGCTGCTCGATGTGAAACTGCCGCGGCTGTCGGGCTTCGAGCTGCTCTCCTGGATCCGGCAGCACCCGCAGCTGCGCCGGCTGCTCGTGGTGATGCTCACGAGCTCGCGCGAGTCGGTCGACGTGCGCCGTGCCTATGACCTGGGCGCGAACTCCTACCTGGTGAAGCCCATTGCGCTCGCCGATATGCAGCAGCTCGCGAGCGCTCTGGGCCTGTATTGGCTCAAGCTGAACGAGGCCGTACCGGCCGGAACTACGCCGTAACCAGACGGCTGATGGCCTCGATCAACATGCTCGGCTGGAACGGCTTACTGAACCAGGCGCGGGCGCCCGCCGCGCGCGCGGCTTCCTTCTGTTCCTGCGCGGTGACGGTCGACAGCATGATCACAGGCGTGACGTGACCCGTCGGGTGCCGGCGCACCGCCTCGAGCAGTCCCATGCCGTCCATGACCGGCATGATCAGATCGCTCACCACGAGATGGATTCGATCCGCGCCGATGATGGCCAGCGCTTCCAGGCCGTTGCTTGCCTCGATGACTTCGTAACCCGCCTCCCGCAATGCCTTGCGCACGATCGTGCGAACAGCACTCGAGTCATCGACGATCAGAATCTTCTTGCTCATGTCCGTTAATGTCTCGCCGGGCTTCCGTGCCCTCGTCTGCATGCGGTGTATCGGCGCCGTCCGGGGTCGGCTTGAGAGTTGTGCGCCGCAAAGCGATGCTCAATGATGACGAACGGGCACAGGAGTCGCGACACGATGCGCACGGTCCGGATCGAGGCGTTCAGCGATGGCGTGATCGCCATCATCATCACCATCATGGTGCTCGAGCTCAAAGTGCCGCATGGGGCGGATCTCGCGGCCCTCACGCCGCTGTGGCCCGTGTTCCTGAGCTACGTGCTCTCCTTCGTGCACCTCGGCATCTACTGGAACAACCACCATCACATGCTGCACACGATGCGCACCGTGACCGGAGCGATCCTGTGGGCGAATCTGCACCTGCTGTTCTGGCTGTCCCTGGTACCCATCGCGACGGCCTGGATGGGTTCGAATCACTTTGCGCCGCTTCCGACCGCGCTCTATGGCATCGTCCTGCTCATGGCCGCGATCGCCTACTTCTGGCTGCAGCAGCTCATCATCGCCTCGCAGGGTGCGCACTCGGTGCTGAAAAAGGCGGTTGGCGGTGACTGGAAGGGCAAGCTCTCGCCGATTGCCTATGCCATCGCCATCCCGTGTGCGCTGTGGGTACCGTGGATTGCGCTCTCGATATACGTCGTCATTGCCTTGATCTGGCTCGTGCCGGACCGCCGTATCGAGCACGTACTGGCCGCGGACGGGCACCAGCCGGGCGTGTGATACCCTCCGCCCCCCGGCATCAGGAGTTGGCATTCATGGCGACGATAGTGGGCGGAATCGCAACGTCTCACACCCCGACGATCGGCTTCGCGCTCGATCAGAACAAGCAGAACGATCCGGTGTGGGCGCCGATTTTCGCAGGCTACAAGCCGGTGCAGGACTGGCTTGCGGCGAAGAAGCCGGATGTCCTCTTCTACATCTTCAACGACCACGTCACTTCGTTCTTCTTCGACCACTATTCGAACTTCGCGCTGGGCGTGGGTGACCGTTACTGGCCGGCCGACGAAGGTGGCGGGCCGCGTAAGCTGCCGCCGATTGCGGGCCACCCGGCGCTGGCGCGCCACATCGCCAACGGTCTGGTCGCCGATGAGTTCGACCTGTCTTACTTCCAGGCCAAGGGCCTGGATCACGGCTGCTTCTCGCCGCTCTCGCTGCTGTGGCCGCACGAGCCCACCTGGCCAGGCGCCATCGTGCCGCTGCAGGTCGGCGTGCTGCAGTTCCCGATTCCCTCGGCGCGCCGCTGCTTCAAGCTCGGCCGCGCGCTGCGCATGGCCATCCAGAGTTACCCCGAGGATCTCAAGGTTGCGATCGTCGGCACCGGGGGCTTGTCGCATCAGGTTCACGGCGAGCGCGCAGGCTTCAATAACACGCCCTGGGACATGGAATTCCTCGATCTGCTCGAGAAGGATCCGGAGAAGCTCACGCACATCCGTATCGCCGAATACGCCGAGCGCGGCGGCTTCGAGGGTGCAGAGGTCATCATGTGGCTCATCATGCGAGGCGCACTGTCCGCAAAGGTGAAGAAGCTGCACCAGGCCTACTACCTGCCCTCGATGACGCCGATCGCGACGGCGATCTACGAGGACGCATCGGATGAGAGCGGCGCGGAGACGCCCGCGCAATACCGTGAGCGCATCGGCCGGGAGTGGGCCGGCATCGAGAAGCTGCAGGGGACCTATCCCTTCACGCTCGACCGCAGCGTCAAGGCGTTTCGCCTCAATGAGTTCCTCCATGGGCTGATCGAGCCGGAGAAGCGCAAGCGCTTTCTCGCCGATCCGGAGCCGATGTTCGAGGAGGCGGGACTCACGGCCGAGGAGCGCGATCTGGTGCGCCGCCGCGACTGGCCCGGCCTGATCCGCTACGGCGTCATCTTCTTCCTTTTGGAAAAGCTGGGTGCTGTCATTGGCACGACCAATCTGCACATCTATGCAGCGATGCGGCACCAGTCGCTCGAGGATTTCCAGAAAACCCGCAATGCGCAGGTGCTGTACTCCGTCGCCGGGCAGGATGCAGGCAAGAAGGATTGGGACCGTAACGAGCCGCGGCGCTGACGGATCGATTGCAGGCCGGCGCAGAAGCTCGCTATATTCTCAACGATATATCGATCTGAGAGGACTCTCGCATGACGATCCGACGCTCGATGCTGGCGCTGTGCCTCGTTGCCGCGGCCGCCACAACGTTTGCGGCGAATCCAAACGCCGGCAAAGCGGTGTTTCGCCAGCAGTGCGCGCTGTGTCACAGCGCCGAGAGCGGTGACAATGGCGGTGCACAGGGTCCGAACCTGAGCGGCGTCATCGGTCGAGCGGCGGCGAGCAACTCCTCCTTTGGCTATACCCAGGCGCTGAAGGCCTCGCATCTCACCTGGGATGCAGCGACGCTCGAGCGCTTCCTCACTTCTCCGACGACGGTCGTGCCCGGCTCGGCGATGGTCATCGCCGTGCCGAATGCCACCGATCGCGACAACCTGATCGCTTACTTCACCGCGCTCAAGGACGGCACCTTCAAGGATACCGGCCCGCCGCGCGGTTTCGGTCCGCCGCCCGGTGCGCGTCCACCGGCACCGCCGGCCACCGGCACCGCGGACTGGAAGCTGGATGCGCCCGGTCGCGTGCACCGTATTTCGGTGTCGACGTTGCCGGCGCCCTTCACAACCCCGAGTGCCGCGAATTTCCCGCGCGTCGTGCCGAAGCCCGAGGGCGCAAAGCTCTCCGTGCCGCCCGGATTTCAGGTGAACGTGTTTGCGTCGAACCTGCAGGCGCCCCGCACGATGCGGGTCGCACCGAACGGCGACATCTTCCTGGCTGAGACTCAGACGGGGAAGATTCTCGTGCTGCGCGCCTCGGCCGATGGCTCGACCGCCGCCTCTACGGAGACCTTCGCGCAGGGCCTGAACCTGCCGTTCGGCATGGCCTTCTACCCGAGCGGCCCGAATCCTCAGTGGCTGTACGTCGCGGAGACCAACCGCGTTGTGCGCTATGCGTACAAGGTGGGCGATCAGAAGGCGAGCGGCGTGCCGGAATTCGTCGTGCCGCAGCTCTCACCGACCGCCGGTGGCGGCCACTTCACCCGTGACCTCGTGTTCTCGCCGGACGGCAAGCGCTTCTTCGTCTCGGTGGGCTCGGCGTCGAACGTGGCCGAGGACATGCCGAAGAAGTCGCCGGCCGAGGTCAAGACCTGGGAAACCGAGCATGGTTTTGGGGCCGCCTGGGGCGGTGAGGCCAACCGTGCCGACGTGCTGGTGTTCGAGACCGGCTCGAACAAGCCCGGACGCGTGTTCGCATCGGGCCTGCGCAATTGCGTCGGACTCACCATCCAGCCGGGCACGGGCTCGCTGTGGTGCACGGTGAACGAGCGCGACATGCTGGGCGATGACCTGGTTCCGGACTACTCGACCAGCGTACGGGAGGGGGCTTTCTACGGCTGGCCCTGGTACTACATGGGCAAGTACGAGGACCCGCGCCTGAAGGGCGACCGTCCCGACCTGGCCGGTAAGGCGACCGTGCCCGATGTGCCCTACCAGGCCCACTCCGCGGCGCTGAATCTCGTGTTCTATACCGCGACTTCGGGCAGCGCGGTGTTCCCGAAAGAGTACGTGGGCGATGGCTTCACGGCGATGCACGGCTCCTGGAACCGCGCCTTCCGCACCGGCCACAAGATCGTGCGCGTGCGCATGAAGAACGGCGTACCCACCGGTGAGTACGATGATTTCCTCGTGGGCTTCATCGCCGATGACGGCAATGCCTGGGGACGGCCGGTGGGCCTCACCGTCGCGCCCGATGGCGCGCTGCTCCTGAGCGAAGACGGCAACAACACGATCTACCGTATCGCCTACACCCACTGAGCTCGACCGCGCGCAAAGCGCGGCGCAGCTCACAGTTCCGGCCGGGCGGGCGTCCGCTCTACAGGACTATTCAGCGCACGCTGGGTAGTTTTCCGAATTCGTTCCTCAAGGCCACGGCGCTAATTTATTCACCACGCGCCGGGTGGCCCCCATTAGTTGTTCAAGGCCACCGCTGCCCAGGGGAACGCAGCTGCTTTGCCCGGCGCCCTTTTCCACCGGGGGGAGTACGGGCGGTGCAGCGCAAGTTTTGCGCTCCACCGCCTCTTTTTTTGCTGCTACCCTGCCGCGGCATGAAAACGACACTTCTCGCCCTGCTCGCCGCCGCAATGCCCGTTTGCCTGGCCGCCCAGCCGGATCTGGAGAGCACCGGGGTCCCGATTGCCGCGGCACCCGCCGATCCTGCGATCGCGCAGGCGCTGCGGAACATCTCGCCCCGCGACATCGAGCACACCATTGCCTCGCTGGTCGCATTTCAAAACCGCAACACGCTCTCGAGCATGGACCAGGATCTGCCGCGCGGTCAGGGGATCAACGCAGCGGCGGATTTCATTGCCGGCGAGCTCAACCGGATCTCTGCGGCCTGCGGCGGCTGCCTCGAGGTCAAGCGCGACACCTTCACCGAAACGCCCCAGGATCGCATTCCCCGACCGACCAGGATCACGAACGTCTACGCGATCCTGCGGGGCAGCGATCCGGCGCAGGCGCAGCGCATGGTGCTCGTCACCGGCCATTACGACTCGCGCAATTCCGACACGCTCGAGACGCACCATGCGGCGCCAGGAGCGAACGATGACGCCTCAGGCGTCGCCGTCAGCATCGAGTGCGCACGCGTTCTGTCGCACGCAAGGTTCCCGGCTTCGATCGTGTTCGTCGCGGTCGCCGGCGAGGAGCAGGGTCTTAACGGCAGCCACCATCTCGCGCAGCTGGCGAAGTCACAAGGCTGGCAGCTCGAGGCCGTGCTCAACAACGACATCGTCGGTGGCAACACCACGCCCGGCGATACGCTGCAGGACAAGAGCGCCGTACGGGTGTTCTCGGAAGGCATCGCCGCGACGGCAACACCCACCGAGATCCACCAGCTCGAATCGCTGGGGTATGAAAGCGACTCACCCTCACGCGAGCTCGCTCGCACGGTTCTCGAAGTAGCATCGACCTACGCGCCGGCACCTTTTCATCCGGTGCTCGAGCTGCGCCGCGACCGCTTCCTGCGCGGCGGCGATCACACCTCGTTCAACGAGGCCGGCTTCCCGGCGGTGCGCTTCACCGAGTGGCGCGAGGACTTTCACCATCAGCACCAGGATGTCCGCATCGAGGGCGGTATCCAGTACGGGGATCTCATCCAGTACGTCGACTTCGACTACGTCGCGCACGTCGCGCTCGTGAATGCGGCGACGCTCGCCACGCTGGCCTCGGCGCCACCACCGCCGACGCACGTCCGCATCGTGACCGCGGCTCTTGATAACGCGACGACGCTGCAGTGGGATGCTGCCGCGCACGGCCAATACGAGATCGTGTGGCGTGAGACGCGCACATCGGGCTGGCAGCGGGCGCTCGCCGTAACGCCGGAGGCAGGCACGGCGCGCGTCAGCGTGCCGGTCTCCAAGGACAATGTGATCTTCGGGGTGCGTGCGCTGGATGCTGCCGGGCACCGCAGCGCGGCCGTCGTGCCCTGGCCGGATTCCGGACGCTAGCGGCGCAGGCGCGGCGTCACTCGTAGCGCAGCGCGTCGATCGGATCGAGCGCGGCGGCTTTTTGCGCCGGATAGAAGCCGAAGAACACCCCGATCGCAAAGCTCACACCAAACGCGAGCAGGATCGAGCCCAGCGAGACGATGGGCTTGAAGTCGGAGAGCGCCTGCACCAGGCGGGCAACGCCCAGCCCGATCAGGATGCCCACGAATCCGCCGAGCACGCTCAGGATCATCGCCTCGATCAGGAACTGCAATTGAATGGCCGAGGCCTGAGCGCCGACCGCGATGCGAATGCCGATCTCGCGCGTGCGCTCGGTCACGCTCACCAGCATGATATTCATGATGCCGATGCCACCGACGAGCAGCGAGATGCTGCCGATCGAACCCAACAGCAGCGTGATGACCGATGTGACGATGTTGGCGGTATCCGCGATCTCTTTCTGATTGAAGATGTTGAAGTCGTTGTCCTTGTCGGCGGTCAGGCGGTGTCGCTGACGCAGCAGGCTCGTGATCTGGTCCTGCGCCGCCGTCATCCGCTCCGAGCTCACCACCTGCACATTGATCGAGCGCACATAGCGGTCCCCGGTGATGCGCTTCATCGCCGTGGTGTAGGGGATGATGAGGCGATCGTCCTGGTTCTGGCCGTTCAGGCCAGCGCCCTTGCTCTCGAGCACGCCGGTGATCACGAACGGGATGCCCTTCACGCGTACGGTCTGGCCGAGCGGATCGAGCGGGCCGAACAGCTCGGTCGCCGTCTTGGGTCCGATGACGGCCACCTTGGCCGTCGTACGCACGTCGCGATCCGAGAACATGGAGCCCGAAGCGAGCTTCCAGTCGCGGATCTTCAGGAAGTCAGGCGACTCACCGACGATGCTCGTCTGCCAGTTGCGGCCGTTGGCGATCGCCTGTGCCGAGGTTGTCACCTCCGGACTGATCGCGACCACGTCCGGCACTTCGCGCCGAATCGCCTCGGCATCCCCGAGCGTGAGCGCGCTGGCACTTCCCAGACCCGCAAACACGCCACCGGTACGAGTGCTGCCGGCGAAGATATTCAGCAGGTTCTGGCCGAGCGAGGCGACCTGCGACTCGATGCGGGCGCGCGCGCCGTTGCCGACGGCCACCATGGCAACCACCGATGCGACACCGATGATGATGCCAAGCGCCGTGAGACTGGTGCGCAGCTTGTTGCGGCGCAAGGCGCGCAGTGCCACGTGCGCCGTCTGCCACGACTGCAGCAGGACCAGCCGCATGACCATGAGGAAATTCATGCGAGCTGGGCCTTCTGTTCAGCCTGATCGAGCGCGGCGCGCTCCTGGCTCGCGATGCGGCGCTTGTCGTTGCGCTCGTCGCTGATGACCAGGCCGTCGCGCATGATGACGATGCGCTTGCAGTACGCGGCGATGTCGAGCTCGTGCGTGACCATGACGACCGTCAGGCCCGCGTCGTTCAGATCCTGGAACAGACCCATGATCTCGATGCTGGTGCGCGTGTCGAGGTTGCCGGTCGGCTCGTCGGCGAGCAGCAGCTCCGGCTCGTTGACGAGCGCGCGCGCGATCGCGACGCGCTGCTGCTGGCCACCGGAGAGCTGATTGGGCAAGTGGCCGCGCCGGTCAGCCAGACCCACGCGCTCGAGTGCGCGCATGGCGCGTTGGCGGCGCTCGCGGTAGGAGACGACGGGCACGCTGTAGAGCATGGGCAGCTCGACGTTCTCGAGCGCACTGGTGCGCGCGAGCAGATTGAAGCTCTGGAACACGAATCCCAGCTTCTTGTTGCGCAGACTCGCGAGAGCGTTGCGCGACAGCTCTTTGGTATTGCGTCCATCGAGCCGGTACGCGCCTTTCGTCGGCTGATCCAGGCATCCCAGTATGTTCATGAGCGTCGATTTGCCGGAGCCGCTCGCACCCATGACGGCGACGAAGTCTCCGCGCACGATGTCGAGACTCACGCCGCGCACGGCGTGCACCTCGACCTCACCGCTGTGGTAGGTCTTGGTGACGCCCCGCAGCTCGATGACCGGGGCGACGTTGCTGCCTTCAGCCACGGCGTTCATGCGTGCTGCTCATCCAGGCGGGGGCCCACCGGCACCGAAGCGCACACCGCCGCGCAGCGAGTTAGTCGTGGTCGTCGTCACGACCCGGCTGCCCGCGGTCAATCCGTCCACGATCTCCGTGTCGACCCCATCGCTGATACCGACGCGGCATACGACCGCTTTGAGTCCCGGTCCGGGTCCATCCGGCACGTAGACCAGGCGCTGACCGCGATCGAGCTGCTTCGCCGTCGTCTGCGCGATCGGCGTGTCGGTCGCAGGGCTGAAGCGCAGCGCAGCGTTCGGGATCTTGAGCACGTCCGTGCGCCGGGCAATGAGAATGGACACGTCCGCCGTCATGCCCGGAAAGAGCTTCTTGTCGGGGTTCGCCACATCGATGATCGTCTCGTAAGTCACGACGTTCTGGGTCGTCGTCGGCGCCATGCGCACCTGCGCCACCGTGCCGTGAAAGATCTGCTCCGGGAACGCATCGACGTTGAAGTCGACCGGCTCACCGACCTTCACCGAGCCGATGTCGGCCTCGGAGACCGCCGCGCTGATGTGCATCTTGGTGATGTCCTGCGCGATGGTGAACAGGATCGGCGTGCTCATCGCCGCGGCGACGGTCTGACCGGCATCCACTTTGCGCGAGATCACGATGCCGTCGACGGGCGAGGTGATCTTGCAGTAGCCGAGATTGGCGCGCGCGCTCTCGAGTGCCGCCTCCTTGATGACGACGGTGGCCTCGGCCTGGGCGAGCTCGGACACCGCCTGATCCAGATCGAGCTGCGAAGCTGCATGCTGCGGCGCCAGAATCTTCTTTCGCTCCAGGTTCTGGCGCTTCAGCACGACGGTCGCCTTGGCACTTGCCAGGTCCCCTTGCGCCTGCTGCAGCTGCGCCTTGTAGACCGTCGTGTCAATCTCGGCAATCAGCTGACCCTTCTTGACCGGCGAATTGAAGTCGGCATAGAGCGCGGCGATCTTGCCCGATACCTGGCTGCCGACATCGACACTGATGACGGCACTCAGCGTGCCCGTGGCGGTGGCGTACTGCACGATGGTGCCGCGGGTGACGGGCGCGGTCTCGTACTTCTGCCCCGCAGCGCTCCCCGGCGGGCGACACGCGGCGGTCAGCACGGCGAGCGAAAGCAGCGCCAGCAAGCGCATGGAAGTCCTGTTCACGGCAACATTCCTCGAATTCTTCGATGCGTTGATCATTTCCAGCCGCCCCCGAGCGCCTGATACAGCGCAATCTGACTCGCGAGCCCGTTGAAGCGCGCCTGGATGCGGCCCTGCTGGGCGTTGTACAGGTCCTGCTGCGCCGACAGGACGTTGAGATAGGTGTCATCGCCCTGGCGATAGCGGGCATCCGCGAGCTCGTAGCGCCGCCGCTGCGTCTCGATGGCCGCACTTTCGATATCCACCTGCGTGGAGTAGCTCGAGGCGGCGACCAGCGCATCGGCGACTTCGCGGAATGCGGTCTGGATCGCCTTCTCGTACTGTGCGACTTCGATGCGCTCCTCCACCTTGGCGACATCGAGATTCGCGCGGTTGGCGCCCCCGGCGAAGAGCGGCACCGACAACTGCGGCAGAAAGGTCCATGAGCCGTTGCCGGCATCAAACAGGCGCGACAGCTCGGTGCTGCTGCGCCCCACCGAACCCGTCAGGGTGATGCGCGGGAAGAACGCCGCGCGCGCGGCGCCAATATTGGCATTGGCGGATTTGAGGGTGTGCTCGGCCTCGAGAATATCCGGCCGGCGCGCGACCAGGTCCGAGGGCAGCCCCGCCGGCACCTGCGCGACCAGCGCCGGATCATCGAAATCGCGCGCGGCGGGCAGCTGCGATGGCAGCGGCGCACCAAGCAGCACCTCGAGCCCGTTTCGCGCCTGCGCGAGGGCTCGCTCGTAGGTGAGCAGATTGATGCGCGCATTCTGCACCTGGCCTTCCGCGGTGCGCAGATCGAGCTCATTGATCTGGCCGGCATCGAAGGACACCTTGTTGAGCCGGTAGGACTCCTGCACGGCATCGAGAGTCTCCCGCGCGAGCTTCACCTGCTCCTGCGTCTCGCGCAGCGTGAAGTACTGCGTCGCGACCGAGGCGACGAGGGAGATCTGCTCGCTGCGCTGGGCTTCCGCCGTCGCAAGATACTGCTCGAGCGCCTGGGCATTGAGGCTGCGCACGCGTCCGAACAGGTCGATCTCGTACGCCGTGATACCGACGTTCGCCGTCCACTGCGACGTGGTGATAGGGCCGATATTCTCGCGCGCGAAGGCTGCATTCGCATCGACCTGAGGAAAGCTGTTGGCACGTGTGACACGGTACTGCGCCTGCAGCTGCTCGACTTTGAGCACCGCCGTACGCAGGTCGCGATTGTTCGCCAGCGCCAGCTCGACCAGGCTCTTCAACTGCTCATCGCCGAACACGTCGCGCCAGGCGATCTCGGCGGCGGCGGCTCCCGCCTGCGGTGCGGGCGCATTGGGATAGGCCGCGGCCACTGGCGCCGCGGGCCGCTCGTAGTGCGGAATCATCGTGCAGGCGGTGACGCCTGCCACGGCGGCGAGCAGCAGGCCGCGTGCGCCGAGTAGACCGCGTCTCATGATCGGCGCGTCCTTCGGGCACGCGGCGGTGCTGGCCATTGCATCGCCGGATCAGCCGGATCGCTCTGCAGGCCGCCGGCGATGAAGCGCACCAGCTCCTTCAGCATGGCGTCGTAGGTCGCCGGATTGCGCATCACGCGCATGCGGCGAATCTGGGTGGAAAACATGAGGAGGGATCCCATCGCGAACATGATGCGAATATGAACCAGCCGTTCCGGCACCTGCGGCAGGCAG
>Ga0335081_10003746_pt1 | contig 23935 bp, 25 predicted proteins | sample Lox_Sample_35_FD_206713 | JGI IMG/M metagenome (GOLD analysis project Ga0335081, IMG submission 206713) | Soil microbial communities from Loxahatchee National Wildlife Refuge, Florida, United States - Lox_Sample_3.5 | ecosystem: Environmental > Terrestrial > Soil > Wetlands | place: USA...
ACACCCAACGACAGCAAAGGCGGCAACCGTCCCACGCTGCGGCGCGCTATCCCCGCTCCGTCCAACGATGACGGAACCGCCAACAGCAACTCGGATGATGATCGTCCAACACTGAAGCGGCACGACAATCCGCCGCCGTCAGACTAGCTGGAACGGATTCGGAGCGTTCGGTCAAAGAACCTTGCCTTCGGCCAATTCCTTCACCAGTTTCACGTCGGCTTCCAGAAAGTCGAAAGCAGGCAATTCCGCCCGCGACGCCCAGCGGATCTCACGGAAAATGCGGTTTTCGATGTTGCCGCCGTACTCCCGCACCACATAGAAGCGTAGCTCGACCGAGTTACCGGTCTTGTAGGTGTGGCGAATGCGCTCGACTTCTTCGCCAATGGTGGCATCGATGCCCAATTCCTCATCCAGCTCGCGGCGCAAGGCGTCGCGGGGCTGCTCGCCGGTCTCGATCTTGCCGCCAGGGAACTCCCACTTCAGGGGCATGGTCTGGTGGCGCGTGCGTTGGCAGACCAGCACCTTGTCGTCCTTCACGATCAACGCTGCCACGACTTGTTTCATGGAAATGCCCAGACCCGGGACGGCGATCGCTCGCGTAATTTCAGGTTGTTATTTGGAAGACTTTTCCAGGCTTGCGCCCACCAGGCCGGCACAGTATTCCACCAGAGCGCGGTCCTCGTCTTTGAAGGCCGCAGGAAAATGGCTGTCGATGTCGAGTTCTCCCACGACCTTGCCGTGGGCAAACACAGGAACCACGATCTCCGATTTGGTTTCGAGTGAGCACGCCAAGTAACGAGGATCAAGGCTCACGTCATCGACCACAACGGTCTTGCCGGTGGACGCCGCCGCCCCACAGATTCCCTGATGCAGGGCAATTCGAGTGTGCGGAGTCATTGCCCCCTGAAACGCGCCCAGCACCAGCATAGGGGCTTGACCCTCCTCTAGCATGTAAAAACCCACCCAGTTATATTTCAACATGCGCTGGTGCAACAACTTGACCATCCGGTCCATCAGGTCTTGTGCGGTCTTCGCATACAACACGAGTTGCGCCATTTCTGCTTGCACATCCTTAGCTTTGGCTGCCTTGGACATAGGGGAAATATTAACGCAGCCGTTATCGCCTGTGCACAGGTACGTTGGTAACACCTCTGAGGCCCGAGACGTGCGGAAAACCCTCAGGGTGAATGGCCGCGGCTAGGGCGTGCAGTCCGCGCACCAGCGTGGGCGCAGGGGTATTCAGGAATTCGTCGGGAATGCAATAGACCTGGCCTTGCCGCGCCGCCCGCATCTCCATCCAGCCGCGGTCGAGGAGAATCTTTTCCAGCGGCACCCGGTCGCCTGCCCCGCACCATGCCGCGACCAGCACGTCCGGATCTTCGCACAGGATGGCCTCCGGCGATGTTTGTGCTCCCGGCGTTCCCACGATCGCGCCCCCGGCCGCATACACCAACTCCGCCACCCACGGCTGTGAAGCGATTAGCGGCTTGCCCCATTCCTCGCAGAAGACGCGCCGGCGGGGTTTGCCGGCACTTTGTTGCTTGACGTTTTCGATCTCGCGTTGCATGTCGGCGATCACCGCCTCGCCACGATCCGATGCTCCTACGACTCCGGAGATGGTTGCGATGTCCGTGTAGATATCGGCCAAAGTCTTGGGAGCGAAACCGAGAAAGCGCGCGCCAGTTTTCAGAATCTCGGTGACTGCTTTCTCCCGGTAGGGAACTGCGGCGATCACCAGGTCTGGCAGGGCCGAGGTAATCTGGGCGGCGTTGGCAGTCCAGGAATCGTCCACGATCGTAAGCTTTCGATCGCGGACCTCTGGACATACATCGGCGCAGTACTTCGTACAGGCCACCAGGCGATCCAGTTTGCCCAGGGCCGCGAGAATTACAGTCCCACTGGGCTGCAGGGAGACGATCCGTTGTGGAGCATGATCGCGCGGCACCATGAACGTCATCTTATCGCGGCTGGGCCGCCGGAGCGAGGTGCTGCAAGCAATCCCTCTCGGACCGTGACAGGCTACAATTCTTGCGATGTATTCCGCACAAGTTCTCGACCACTTTCAGAATCCGCGGAACTCCGGAGAAGTGAGGAATCCCGACGGTGCCGCGCTGCTTGAGAATCCTGCTTGTGGCGACGTCTTGAAGCTGACGTTGAAAGTTGAGAATGGTCGCATTGCGGAAATTCGGTTTCTCGCCAAGGGATGTGTTCCAGCTATAGCTTGCGGGTCGGCACTGACCGAATTGGTGCAGGGAAGAACCGTGGCGCAAGCTCGGCAACTGAGCCGGGAAGAATTAGTACGTGCCGTTGGGGGCCTGCCTAAGGCCTCCACCCATGCCAGTCATTTGGCGATGGACACTCTGGCCGCAGCTCTCGAAAATAGAAAGGCGTAAAGTCCTCCCTTAAGAATCGTAGCCGGGGCCGCTGGGCCACCCGCACTCTTTCCATACCTTTTCCCAATCCCACATCCTGGACGTCACCTTCGTCGGCAACGGGAATCCGAGCTGATGCGAGAGCATGCACACCTGCCCGCGATGGTGGGCTTCGTGAGAAAGCATATAACACAGCATTTCCAGGCCAACCGGCCAAGGCCGACCCCAGCCGTCTCGCTGAAACTCCTCGACACGGCTCACACCACCGCCTAGCGCTTCAGCCAGCATCTCCGCGCAGCGAGCGGCACTCTCCGCCAATCCTGCTTGCGCCTGCCGCGGCGTGCAGTGCGCGCGACTGAGCTGTCGTGGAACTTTCAGGTGTGAAGCTGTAAGCCGGACCCACTTGCAGCGGACATTGTGCATGTGCGTGAAGATCGCCACAATCGGGCGCACCGTGCCGGGCGGTTTGGCTCTCCAGACCGCAGGGTCAAGGTGTTCGATGAGAATCTGGTTAATGCGATCATTGGCGGAAAAAATCTGGACTGCGGCTCGACCGAGTTGAGTCTGAACCTTGGGTGGACGCGTGGTCACGGTTTCCTACTCCTGGAACGCGCGGAGTATCGGATTGTTGTTTGATCCGTAAAGATCCGTGAACATCCATGGTTTTTGTTAGACTCCATCCGGCCAATAGACGGCCCATCCCCTTGCCCGAGCAGTTGCCTCCAGGTCCGGATTCGGATTCACGGCGAATGGGTGCTTTGCAAGCGCCAGCATCTCCGCGTCCCAGCGGGAATTGCCGAAGGCCACGTCTGGGGTTTTGCCGATTACTTCGTGAATGGCCGTGGCTTTATTCGGGCCGGTCGGCACCCGCACCAGGCGATCGGTGATGATGCCATTGTCAATCTCTACTGCCGCCGCCAGGGTTCGATCTTCCGCGATTCCACAATACTTCATTCCGGCCCGAATCACCCATTCGTTGGTCGAAGACACTGCCCAAACGTCACCGCCCAACTCACGCAGCCGGCACACCAGTTCCCGCATTTCGGGAAAGATGTGGAGGGCGAAATGCTCTTCGAAGTACTGATTCGCGGCCTGCTGCACCTGAGCTTCGGGAAGTCCGCGATGCATGGTCGCCATCTCGCCGCACATATCGTCCTCGCTGACCTTTCCAGCTCGATAGTCGGTGTAACGGGGCCGTGCCCAGCGCACCACCTCGTCGGACACCACACCTCGCTTTAGTTCCCAATCGAAGAATCCTTCGCCGGCATCGCCCGCCCACAACGTGCCGTCACAGTCGAATACGGCAAGGCGTGGCTGCAGGCGAAGAACAGTCTCAATGAAGGCGGCAGCTTTGGAGGTTGTGGAAGTGGCCAAGGTCAGTCCATCCGAAGTTGTTTCAGGTACGAGTTCGTGGGGAGGACAGAGCAAAATAATCCTGCAGCGTGTCCACATTCAGCGTAACAGCAGGGTCGTCGACTCGCACATAGGAAATGTGCTGCTGGTTCTGGTGCTCGATCTCCCGGGCGCTGGAACTTGGAGACGCTTTCAGGAAAACTTCGATCATTTCCCGCACAATCAAAAAAGGATGTCCGTGCTTGCCGTCAAATTCCGGGACCACCGACCAGGTCCCGGCGGCGCGTGAGCTAAACGCCGCGCAGAGAGCTTGCAATGTGCCAGGACTCACTGGCGGCCGGTCGACCAGAGTAACCATGGCGGCATCCCGGCCCAGATTGAGCACCTCCTGCAAGCCCACCTGAAGCGAACTGAATTGTCCACGATCGGACGCTGGATTTCGCACTAGAGAAGCGCCATTCGCGTACACAATCGGGGCGAGGTTGGATTCATTCTTTCCTGCAACCACAATCACCAACTCGCAGAAAGGGAGCAGAGACAGGATGGCGGCGGACAGAAACGTTTGGCCGCTGGGAGAATTTCCTGGCCCAGTCGGCGGCCAGGGCAGCAGGGCCTTGTCCGTGCCCATCCGAGTCGAGTCGCCAGCGGCAAGAATCATTCCGCATAAACTGGGCGAGTAGGCCATGAATTGAAGATAGCAGAAAGAAACTGAGAAGTCAGTGCAGGCAGACAATCCTGAACCGCCGAGAAAACAATGTGCATTTCTCTGGGCTCTTGCGTGCTCTGCGGTTAAGGTTTTTCTTCTGGATCTTCAAGTACCGCGGCCACGGCAGGGTTCTGGACATGTGTCTTGAACCAGCTCATGTGGGGCAAGACGCGTTCCGAGCGCCGTCGCACCGCGATTAGCTCGGCCGTAATTGCGACGGCAATTTCTTCGGGAGTAATGGCTCCAATGTCGAGGCCAACCGGTGCATGCACGCGCTCAAACAAATGCGCCGGAAGCCCTTCTTTGGTCAATTCGCGGAAAATAGTGATCGTTTTGCGCTTGGAGCCGATCATTCCGATGTAACGGGCCTGAGTTTGCACCGCCCAACGCAGCACCCGCATGTCATCGCGATGCCCTCGCGTCACGATGACAATGTAGGACGCCTCTTGCGGTGTGATTTTCGCCATCGCCTGGTCGAAGTCTTCTGCAATCACGTCCTTGGCATCGGGGAAACGCTCACGGCTGGCATAAGCGGCGCGATCATCGATTACGGTGACGTCAAAACCAGCGCCTCGTGCAACCTTGTAAAGGTTTAAAGAAACGTGACCTGCGCCGAATATGTAAAGCAACGCTGGAGGTAGGACAGGCTCAATGAAGATGTCGAGGGTTCCACCGCACACCAGGCCGGTATCGTACTTGGGGTTTTCGTTCAGGTTGAACGTCAGGCTGCGCGGCTTCTCCGATTCCATGACCTCGCGGGCTGCCTGCCACACTTCTGCCTCGACGCATCCGCCGCCGATGGTGCCCGCGATCGAGCCGTCGTCGCGTACCAGCATCTTGGCGGTCTCAAACGAAGGGATGGAGCCGCGCACGTTGACGATGGTCGCCACCGCGCCCCGTCGACCCTCCTGCCGCAGCTTGACGATCTCCTCGTAGATGTCCACAGCTTGATTATTCTTCGGTAAACGGGGGAAGTCAATCTGTCAAAAGGGAAGCTTGGGCTCGTCACTATGGGCGCTGTGGTAGCTTTGGGTCAGGAGACTTTCCCGCATGAAAGCTGTCCGCCTTCACCAATTTGGCGGGCCAGAGGTGCTTCGCTACGAAGACATTCCTGACCCGCGACCGCGCCGGGATCAGGTGCTTGTCCGCATCCGCGCCTGCTCGTTAAATCACCTCGACCTCTGGGTGCGCAAGGGACTTCCCGGTGTGAAGCTGCCGCACATTCTCGGTAGCGACATAGCCGGGGAGATTGTTGAACTCGGCGAGTATGTAACCGGCTTCAAGACTGGTCAACGCGTGCTCCTCGCTCCCATGCTCTTTTGCAATCACTGCGTGAAGTGTACGGCGGGGTTGCAGAATCAATGTCGGCAGTTCAGTGCGCTCGGCAATAGCGTCGACGGCGGCAACTGCGAATTAATCGCCGTTCCGGCCGTCAATGTCATTCCGATTCCGGAGAACATTGATTTCAACCAGGCTGCCAGCGTGCCTCTGGTGTTCCTCACCGCGTGGCACATGCTGGTGGGACGGGCGGGAATCCGTCAGGGGCAGACAGTGCTGGTGCTTGGTGGAGGATCGGGCGTCGGTATTGCCGCCATCCAGATTGCCAAGCTGTTCCACGCCCGCGTAATCACCACCGCCGGAGATGAAACCAAGCTGGAAAAGGCGCGTGAACTCGGCGCAGACTACGGCATCAATCACTACCAGCAGAAGATTTCCGAAGAAGTGCGAAAGATTACCGGCAAGGAAGGCGTGGACATTGTGGTGGAGCATGTAGGCACGGCCACCTGGGAAGAAAGCCTGAGGTCGCTCAAGGCTGGAGGTACCATCGTGACCTGCGGCGCAACCACGGGTTATGACGCCAAGTTCGATCTGCGGTTTCTGTTCGCGCGGCAGCTTTCGTTTCTGGGGTCGTACATGGGAACCATGGGCGATCTGTACGACGTCCTCGGTCACGTCTTCGCTGGGCGACTGAGACCCGTCGTGGACAGGGCATTTCCTTTGCAAGACACCCGCGCCGCGCACGAATACATGGAGTCCAGCCAGATGTTTGGCAAGATTGTGATAAATCCGTGAATCGAACGACAGGGCGCCCGGGCAGCACCGACGGCCGAGCCTCCGTGCTCCCTGTGTCCTCTGTGGTTTAAAATAAGGCTTGATGCCCGACACCCTCGATTTCGGCCCCTACGTCACCGTCGAACATGGCAAGCGAGTGGTCAAAGAACTTACGTACGGCAACCACACGCCCGAGGGTGTCGTCCTCACGACCATGGACAACGCGGTCAATTGGATGCGCAAGAATTCCATCTGGCCGATGACGTTCGGGCTGGCCTGTTGCGCCATCGAAATGATGTCCATGGGGGCTTCGCGTTTCGATATTGCTCGTTTCGGCGCCGAGGTATTTCGTCCATCGCCGCGTCAATCGGATTTAATCATCATTGCTGGCCGCGTCTCCAACAAAATGGCTCCGGTCATTCGCCAACTGTGGGAACAGATGCCGGAACCCAAATGGGTGATCTCCATGGGCGCGTGCGCGACCTCGGGCGGTGTGTTTAACAACTATGCTCTGGTACAAAGCGTGAACCAAGTCATCCCCGTGGATGTTTACGTGCCTGGCTGCCCGCCGCGTCCCGAGCAACTCATCTACGCCATCACCCTGCTGCAAGAAAAAATTCAGAAAGAGCACGGCACGATCAAGCGCGCGCTGAACCTCAGCTAAGGCACCTTACGTGGTACAAACACTGCATGCCTAGAATCGTCGCTGCTGCGAGTGCGCCCACGATTGTTGCCCATGCTCCCTGCCGTGCCGATCTGGCCGGGGGCACCATTGATCTGTGGCCGCTGTACTTATTCCACCCCGGCGCACTTACCCTCAACTTTGCCCTCAACATTCAAACCACCTGCCGCGTCACTCCGCTCCGAGGCAAACAAATTCACCTGCGTTCGCTGGACACCCGGAAAGAAGAGTCATTTCCGAGCTTTGACGCCCTGCATGCGGCACGCCGCTTCCGCCTGCCTTTGGCCGTACGCCTGCTGCAGTTCTTCACTCCGAGAGAAGGACTGCTGATTGAGACCAACTCGGAGTCTCCTGCCGGAGCTGGAATCTCCGGCTCTTCCGCTCTGATGATCGCTAGCACCGCGGCGCTGGCCCGTTTCACCGGCCGCAATCTGACCCTCGAACAGATGCGCGTCATCGCTCAAAATGTCGAAGCCCAGATCATCGAGGTGCCCACCGGCTGCCAGGACTATTATCCCGCGCTTTATGGTGGTGTCAGCGCCATCCATCTCGACGCTGACGGCATTCACCGCGAAGCCGTCCCGATTGCCCCTGAAGAGATCGAATCGCGTTTCGTACTCGCCTACACCGGAGTGCCGCGCAGGTCCGGCATCAACAATTGGGAAGTCTTCAAGGCCCACATCGACGGCGACCGGCGGGTGTTCCGAAACTTCGAGAAAATCTCACAAATTGCCCGCTCCATGCACCCGGCCCTTATCAACCGGAGTTGGGACGAAGTCGCCCGCCTGCTGCGCGAAGAATGGAAGCTGCGCCGCACCAACGCCCCCGGTATCACCACGCCTCTGATCGATCGGTTGATTGCCATAGCTGCCAAGAACGGTGGCCGGGCGGCCAAGGTTTGCGGCGCTGGGGGCGGAGGCTGCGTGATTTTCCAAGTGGAAGAGGGCACGGCCAGCCGGGTAGCCAACGCCCTCGGCGAAAACGGCGGCCACGTTCTGCCACTGCAGGTGGCCCGGGATGGGCTGACCGTCTCCGAAGTGTAGGCCCCACGCACCACTTAGGCCGGGACGCCCTCGTCTGGGCTATAATCCTCCTAAGAGTCTGTTGGGGTGCTCCATGAAGCCACGCCATCTTGCGATTTTCCTTCCTCTGTTGCTTGGGGTGGCAGGCGCTTCTGGTCAGAAACCCGCAAGCCAGACATCTTCTCCGCCACCTCGAATGACTGCGCACACCCGCATGGAAACGATCCGCGCATTCGAGTCTGAGTTGGTTTATATCCGCACCCAATTTCCCATGGGCAAGAAAGGCCTGACCCTCAAAGACGGCGCCATCTCCCCCAGCGGTGTCGACTTGCAGCGGCTCATCGTGACGTGGGGTCCTTCGGTCAAACCCGGCGACCAGGCGCGCATTACCAGCATTGGCATCAAAGATAACTTCATTCACTTCGAAATCAACGGCGGCCCCATCAAGAAACATAAGTGGTATCAAAACATTGAAATCGATGGCGCGAACGCCAGCTTGACTCCCAGCGACGCCGGCGCCAACCCGCGCGGTTCCTATGTTGACCTGGTCTTCGACCACTACGTTCCCGAGATGGACGCCCGGCAGTTGAAACAGCTGCTCCGCCCAGTCTTCGACTTCGATGCCAAGTCAGCCGTAGAAGCTTATCTGGAAACCGTGCCCCCCAAGGTCAAGGAGGCCATCAAGAACCATCAGGTGCTGGTCGGCATGAATCGCGAGATGGTGATTTACGCCAAGGGCCGCGCTCCCAAGAAAATTCGCGAGAAAGACGGAGAGAGGGAGTGCGAAGATTGGATCTACGGCGAACCGCCGCAAGACGTGGATTTCGTGCGCTTCATCGGCGACGAAGTGACCCGGGTTGAGACCATGAAGGTGACGGGAGAAAAAATCGTCCGTGTGGAGAAAGAAGTCGACCTGACTCCCAAACCGACCGTGGCCTCGGCTTCGCCAAGTGCACAGCCGGCGCATGCTCCGAGCTTACGCCGTCCAGGAGAGAACCTTCCCAATACCTCCCCGACGACCGCACCTCAACCTCTTGCTACCCCAACCGGACCGCCTCCCAGCGATCCCGGCGGTGCCAAACCGCCCGACTTTGCGCCTGCAGAAATTGCCCAGGCTGACTTGCCCCGCTGACTTGGCGGCGCTCGCCCGCGCCTTTACACTGGAAGTGTGAAGATTGCGCTGGGGCAGATCAATCCCACGGTCGGGGATTTCAAAGGCAATGGCGGGAAGATCATCGACTTTTCCCGCCGCGCGAAATCATCCGGCGCCGGACTGGTTCTCTTTCCTGAGCTCTCGGTATGCGGCTACCCTCCACGTGATCTCGTAGAACGCTCGTCGTTCGTAGCTCATAACCACGAAAGCCTCGAGCATATCGCAGCCGAAACCTGTGGCATCGCCGTCATCTGCGGAGTCGTGACTCCCGCCCAGGCGGAAACCGGTAAGTCCGTGATGAACTCCGCCGCTCTCCTTCAGGATGGGAAAATAGCCTTTCTGCAATCCAAGATGCTGCTGCCCACTTACGATGTTTTCGACGAAATGCGCAACTTTGCCCCCGCTGCCCACCAGCATCTCTTTCCGTTTTGCGGCAAGCAGATGGCCCTCACCATCTGCGAAGACGCATGGAACGACAAGAGTTTCTGGAACAAGCGGCTTTATACCTTCGATCCTGTCGAAGCCTTGATCAAGGCGGGAGGGAACTTTCTACTGAACATCTCCTCGTCACCTTTTTGGATGGGGAAACGCGAGTTCCGTCGCGAGATGCTGGCTTCGATCGCCCGCACGCAAAAGGTTCCTGTGGCCATGGTCAATCAGGTTGGCGGCAATGACAGCTTGGTCTTCGACGGTTCCAGCCTGGTGTTGAATCCTGCCGGGGAAGTCATCGCACAAGGGAAGTCCTTCGAGGAAGACCTGATTTACTTCGACTCCGACCGTCTCACCGGCGAGGTCCATCCCCAGATCGAAGGCGAAGAAGCCAGCGCCTACGCGGCCCTGGTGCTGGGAACGCGCGACTACGTCCATAAGTGTGGTTTCGAGAAAGTGATCGTCGGTCTTAGTGGCGGCATCGACTCCGCCCTGACCGCGGTCATCGCAGCTGACGCGATGGGCCCGGAAAATGTGATCGGCGTAGGTATGCCAGGGCCATATTCATCTCAAGGCTCGATCGACGATGCCCGCGAGCTGGCGCACAATCTCGGCATTCGCTTTGAAGTGCTTTCCATCAACGATGTTTTCGGCAGCTACAGCAAGACGCTACAGCCCGTCTTCCGTGGATTGAAAGAAGACGCCACCGAAGAGAACATTCAATCGCGCGCCCGCGGCACGCTGTTGATGGCGCTCTCCAACAAGTTCTGTGCCATCGTTCTCAGCACCGGCAACAAGAGCGAGCTGGGAGTGGGCTACTGCACGCTCTATGGTGACATGGTCGGGGGATTGGCGGTTATCTCTGACGTCCCCAAGACCATGGTCTATCGCTTGAGCCGATACGTGAATTCCTGCCGCCCGGTAATTCCGCAAGCCAGCCTGGAGAAGCCGCCGTCGGCCGAGTTGCGGCCGGATCAAAAAGACAGCGACACGCTGCCACCGTACGATGTGCTCGACGCCATTCTGGAAGATTACGTGGAAGACTCCCACACGGCTGAGCAGATTGCCGCCGGCCGGGGCTTCGATGTTAGTCTAGTCCGGCGTGTGATTCGCATGGTGGAGCGCACCGAGTACAAGCGGCAGCAGGCCGCACCCGGACTGAAAATTTCCGCCAAGGCTTTTGGCTACGGACGCCGTTTCCCGATCGCCGCAAAATCAGAGATCTAGAAAGGAACTCATGTTTCGTCATTTATTCATTTACTGTGTCGTGTGGTTTGCGGTTCTCGCCGTAGCCCAGCAAAAATCCGCGCCCAAGGCGGCGTCTTCCACCAAGCCTGCTGCGGCACCCGCCCTTCCCTCGGAAGAAGTTGTTGCCGCATTCCTGCAGCAGACTCTCGGTTACGACCCGGCGATCAGCTGGAAAATTACCAGCATCAAGCCGGCGGCCGCCGAGGGCCTGGCCGAGGTCGATGTCACGGTCACGACTCCCCAGGGCGCGCAGGGGCAGAAGTTTTATGTGACGCCGGACAGCACCCACGCCATCATCGGAGAAATCCTGCCATTCGGCACCCATCCTTTCGATGCCGTACGCGACCAACTGCAGAAGGGAATCAACGGGCCTTCCCGCGGCGCATCTGAGGCTCCGGTCACCGTCGTTGAGTTCAGCGACCTGCAATGTCCGCACTGCAAAGACGAGCAGCCTACGCTCGATCGTTTGGCCGCCGAGGACAAGAACGCTCGCGTGGTCTTTCAGAACTTTCCCTTGCCCATGCACGACTGGGCGATGAAGGCAGCTACTTATGCCGACTGCGTGGGACGGACTTCGCCAGACGGCTTTTGGAAGTTTATTCAGAGCATCTACGCCGCACAATCAGACATCACTGCCGCCAACGCCGACGAGAAACTCAGCGCTTTCGCCGATGCTGCCGGAGTCAAGGGCAGTGATATGGCTGCTTGCGCCGCCAGGCCCGAAACCACCACCCGCGTGGAGCACTCCCTCGACCTGGGCAAAGGGCTCGATGTCAACAGCACTCCCACCCTCTTCATCAATGGCAGAAAGCTGAGCGCTGGAGGGCTGCCCTACGACGTGCTGCAGAAGCTGGTGGACTTCGCGGCCAAGACGCCGTGAGGCGTCGCGCTGCCACCGATGCTCCGCCGGCGCTATCAAGCCATCAGTTTGGATCGCCTAGCAGTGATAGGGACGGTGTCGCCGGAGGTGCCGGGGGACGTGATCGGAATTAAAGCCGTACAGAGCTACCGCGGCAACCACAACTCCGCATTCTGGTTGGCTCCCAGGTTCAGCACATGCGGCGTGATCACCAGCAAAATCTCATCCGCTTCTTCGGTCTTGTTGTTGGTGGTCGCAATCTTGTTCAGCACGGGAATTGAATTGAGCCCGGGGATGCCCATCATGCTGTATTGCTCGCTCTGGGTCATCGACGACGCCACCACCGCCGGCTCCCCATCTTCCAGGTTAATGCTACCCGTGTACTCGCGGTTGGCGATCACGGGGACCCCGTTCACGCTGGTTCCCGCCAGAGTGCGCAACTTGATTTCCAGATCGAGCCCCACATGGACGCCGCCCGAGACCGTAGGCTTGGCCTTTACATCCAACCCCAAATCCTCGTAACTGAACGAGGGAATCGGTGCCTGAAAACTGCCATTCTGCAGCACCTGCGAAATCGCCGCGGTATTGAAGATCGGCGCAAAGCTGGCATTGATTACGGGATATCGCTGGCCCAGGCGGAAGGTCATGTCATTGCCCTGTGCCGCTCGCAGCGTGGCATGGTCAAGGTTCTTCACCCAACTCTCGTTGAGCGATAATTGCGCTGCCAGGGTATCGAGGCTCAACCCCATCAGCGTAAGACCACCGCCGAAGGTGGCCAGGGGTTGGCTGAAGATGCCGCTTTGTCCCTGGCCTTGCAGTTGCGCCAGCAAGCCGGAAATCGCCTGCGAATTGGCCTGGTTGATGCCGCCGCCCGAAATCAACTGGTTGATCAGGCTCTGGATGTTCTGTCCGCTTGCCGCCAGCAGAGCCGCTGCCGGAATATTAAACAGGTTGAACGTATCGGGAATATGCAAGCCGATGTTGCGGGTCAACTGGTGATCGATCTCATAGACTTCAAGGTCCAGTATCACTTGGGGGCGCGCTTTGCCGAAATTCTCCAGCAGCTTGGAGATGGCATCGAGTAGCGGCATGGGAGCGCGAACCGTCAGAGCGGCGTTCTGCGGGCGTTGTTGCAGGAACCGGATCTCAAACACCGTGCGCATCAGTCCCACGATTTCATTTATGTCCTGCGGCGTGGTGGCCGAGCTCAAGTAAAAGGTGCGCAGGCCCATGCGATCGTAAAGCCGGTGGTTCTCCGTCGATTCCTTGGCCAGGAAAATCTGTTTGTCGGAAAGGGAAGTCCAAAAGGTTCCGGTCACATCGCACGCTGCCCGCATGGCGACCGGGAAGTCGGCTTCGTCGAGATCGAAATGGACGCGGCGGGAGACCACCGAGTCGTCCAGTTCAGCGGCGACGCCGTAGGCCTGCGCTACTTGGGTCAAGAGCGTTTTTGAATCGCCGCGAAAGTGGAAGGCATGACGGTCGGGGTTGGGTGCAGCCTGCAATTCGCCGCCATCCTCGGTGGCCCGCAAGAGGGGGGTTTTCGACGGCGCCCAACTCCCAGTAGATTCCTGCATACGCTGCTGAGCGAACTGATTGTCGGGATCGAGGTTCAAGGCGCCGCGAAACTCGGCCTGCGCTTCGACTTCGCGGCCATTATTCAGGTCGGCGTTGCCCTGCCGCACGTGGTTGAAGATCAATTCTTCTCGCGTCATCGCTAGAGCGGTGACATAACTAACATTGTTCGGGACCAGGCGAGCAGCCGTGTCGAACTCCTTATAGGCCTGGTCCAGTTGCTTGGCCTTTTCCAGCTTCAGCGCCCGCGAAAAGGCGTCTTTGGCCTTCTTGCGATCCGACTTGGAGGGGTTGCAGGCCACGGTGGCTGGTGCGCAGGGCCCAGTGACCAGGGTCTGCGGCGTGGTCTGTGGCGTATCGTTGGCCAGAGCCATTCGACACAGCATCAGTGCGATAAAAAGCGGCCAGCGCATGCGGATCCTCCAATTGTAACCGGGAACCGTAGGGCTGCGGCCACTCCCGGCAGGGACGTGTACCTTCGGTAACTCTGTGGAACGCTCCCAGCTCCACTTCTTGCCCAGGAAAACCGCCCTATGCCGAAGCGAGGCAGACTCGTGTCGCCGGGCTTTTGCGCCAGCACTGCCAAACGCCCGCGTGGTTGGAAACTTCCGCAATTTTGGCGTATAAAAGTTAGTTACGGCGGGTCTCCTTCCACCCCGCAACAATCCAAAAGTCAAGAAGGTTTGAGCCAGACGCCATGTCCAGCCTATCTACCGTGCCGGCCCAGAAGGGTATGGAGGGGGTGGTTGCCGCAACCTCCAGTATTTGTTTCATTGACGGCGACCAAGGTGTCCTTGCTTACCGTGGCATTAATGTCCGTGATCTTGCCGACCATTCCACCTTTGAAGAGACTTGTTACCTGTTGTGGTTCGGGAAGCTGCCCACGCGGGATGAGCTGAAAGGCCTGCGTGACCGGCTGGTACAGGAACGCAAGCTTGATCCCGGCATTATCGGCCTGCTGCGTAACGCCCCCAGCACAGCGCTGCCCATGGACGTCCTCCGTACCGCGGTTTCCGCGCTCGGTCTTTACGATCCCGAGAACAGGAAGAACGATCATGACGCGAACGTGAACAAGGCGATCCGCCTGACTTCGCAGATTGCCATGATCGTGGCCGCCTATGACCGCATCCGTAAAGGCCAGCCCGTGGTCGAGCCCGACTCCTCGCTCTCGCACGCAGGCAATTTTCTGCTTCAGTTGAACGGGGTCAAGCCGTCGCCGACGGCGGAGCGGGCGTTGGATATCGCGCTCATTCTGCACGCTGATCACGAGTTCAATGCCTCCACCTTCGCTGCCCGCGTGACCGCGGCGACTCTTTCCGACATGCATTCTGCCATCACCTCCGGCATCGGATGCCTCAAAGGCCCGCTGCACGGCGGCGCTAATGAAGCCGTATTCCTCATCTTGGAGGCGATTGACCGGACTGGCGTCGATCCCGTCGAGCACATTAAGGGAATGTTGGCGCAGAAGAAAAAGATTCCCGGTTTCGGCCACCGCGTTTATCACACCGAGGATCCGCGAGCGACGCATCTGCGGAAGATGTCCCAAGACCTGGGCAAGTCCAGCGGCCAAACCAAGTGGTTTGACATGTCGGAAAAAATTGAACAATTCGTCAAGGCCGAAAAAAAACTCAACGCCAATGTCGATTTCTATTCCGCCTCGACTTATCACAACCTCGGCATAGCCGTGGACCTGTTCACCCTGGTCTTTGCAGTCTCACGCATCAGCGGCTGGACCGCCCACGTAATCGAGCAGCTGGACGACAACCGGCTGATTCGTCCGCGTGCCGACTACATCGGGCCCGTCTATCCCCAGCGCTACATCTCCGTGGAACGAAGATGAGCAGCTCTCCGTTATCGCTAGTCCGCAGCAAATGAATATTGCAATTTCGGCGTAACCAGCCGCCGGAAAGCCCCTGGACTCATGCCGGTGATGCCTCGAAATGCGCGCGTGAAGTGACTCTGGTCCGCGAATCCGGTTTCCAGGCTGATTTCCGCCAGCGATTTTCGAGGCGCGAGCATTTGTTCGCATGCTGCCCGGATTCGGAGGCGATGAATATACTCGCCGATGCCCTGGCCTTCACATCTCCGAAAGACGCGAGAAAGATGCACCGGATGAACTCCCGCTTCCCGTGCCAGGTCTTCCAGTGTGAGCCGGTCGCAGAATTCAGTCTTCAGCCTATCCACGACGCGGCCCAGCCATTGCGGGGCGTCTTTCGCGGCTTCGCAGGGCAAGTGTGCGACCGAGGCCAGCAGCTCAGCCAGCAGGCTTTGAAGATGCAGGGCGGGATCTCCGCCCGGCGCGTGGGTCTCGTGAAACAGTTTCATTGCCAGCCACAGCATTTGCCCGCCACCATACTCGTCGTGAGCGGCATCCAGGTTGCCGGAGCAGTCTTGGATCCGCTCTCGCCAACTGGGACGAATCTCGATTTCGAAAAAGCGCACGCCCCGTGGCCCGATTTCATCCTGATGGGGAACCCCCGCCGGACGGTAGGCAATCGAGAATGGGCCGAACTGCTTGTGCTGGCGGCCATAGCGCTCGCCATAGTTGCCTTCGAGCAGGACCGCGAAAAACGGCAACTCATGGGCATGTTCCGGCAGCTTCCGGGCGGAAGAGTGTTGGAGGTCGGTGAAGATAGCTTCGCACTGTTCAGTCCGCCGCTGGACAGCGCCGTAGAAATTCCCTCCCCGCATTACCGGCGCATTGGCTTCGGCCATAAGTCCCCACCCTCCGAGGTTGCATTTCTTCAAGACAACCCGTGCCTTGGGACTGTTAGACTTCACCTTCGACAATTCGTTAGTCCCACGAGGTGCATTTCAATGCGTATCTTGACGTTGCTGTGCTTATTCTTTTTGCAACAGTACGGTGCTGCTCCTGCCACCACACCCGCCGCCGACAAGGGTTCTGCGGCGCAGACACCCACCTATACGGCCGATGGGCGCTTGGTGTTCCCGGCAAAATACCGGGAGTGGATTTACCTGTCTTCTGGCGTGGATATGAGTTATTCCCCTAACGCTATGGCGATGGACCACTCCATGTTCGACAATGTGTTCGTGAACCCTGACGCCTACCGGGCGTTTCAGGAGACCGGGACCTGGCCTGATAAGACCATGCTGGTGCTCGAAGTCCGTGCCGCCGGCACCAACGCATCCATCAATAAGAGCGGGCATTTTCAAACCACCGAAACCATGGGCCACGAAGTCCACGTAAAGGACGAAGCCCGCTTTCCCGGAAAATGGGCGTTCTTCGGCTTCGACGATTCTGACACGGCCAAAATGGTTCCGACCACGGCCGCTTGCTATTCGTGCCATTCGGCGCACGCTGCCGTGGATACAACCTTCGTCCAGTTCTATCCGACACTAATCGGACTGGCGAAAGCCAAAGGCACACTGAGTGCCGGTTATTTGAAGGACGAAGCTGACGCGGCAAAGGCTTCACAGAAGTAAGCTATTCGATGGGGGGACGGGCGTCCTCGCCCGTCCAGTTCCGCAAACCACTGCCTCAGCAGAAGTTGTTACGGTCGCGTAACCTCCTCCTCCCAGGGCGTAAAATAGCCTTGATGCGCCGCGTTTACCTCGATAACAACGCCACCACCCCGGTCCTGCCGGAGGTGTTTGAGGCCATGCGGCCCTACTTTGCCGAGCATTTCGGCAATGCGTCCTCCATTCACCATCATGGGCAGGAGACGCGAGCGGCAGTGGAGCGTGCGCGCGAATCGGTCGCCGCGTTGCTTGGGTGCCGGGCCTCGGAGATCGTCTTCACCAGCGGGGGCACCGAAGCCGACAACCTTGCCATTTTCGGCCTGGTGCGCGAAGGCGATCATGTAATCAGTTCGACCATCGAACATCACGCCGTCCTGAATTCCTGCAAACATCTTGAAGAAGCAGGGTGCGAAGTCACCTATGTGCCCGTGGATGGCGAGGGCTTGGTCGATCCCGATGACGTCCGCCGATCCCTGCGTTCCAACACCAAGCTGATTTCCATCATGATGGCCAACAACGAAACCGGCGTGTTGCAAGCGGTCGAAGAGGTCGGCAAAATCGCGGCTGAAGCTGATGTCTATTTCCATACCGACGGTGTACAGGCAGCAGGGAAGGTTCCAATCGAGGTGCAGCGCATTGGTTGCGACTTGCTCTCGATCTCCGGCCACAAGATGCATGCACCGCAGGGGATCGGTGCTCTGTACGTCCACAAGGGGACGATTTTGGAGCCCATGCTTTACGGCGGAAGCCATGAGCGCTCGCGTCGCGCCGGCACGGAAAACGTTCCGGGAATCATTGCCCTAGGCAAAGCCGCTGACATCGCGAAAGAAGCACTGGATCGCGGCGACATGGCGCGGATGGCGGCCATGCGGGATCGCTTGCAGGAGAAGATTCTGGCCGAGGTTGAGGCCACGGGCGTCAACGGGCACGGCGCACCGCGCGTGCCCAACACTACCAACATTCATTTCGACTACACCGAAGGCGAGGCCCTGGTGATTGCGCTTGATCTTAAGGGTCTCGCCGTTTCCACTGGTGCGGCTTGCTCTTCCGGCGCGATTGAACCTTCCCACGTGCTGACCGCGATGGGATTGCCTGCCGACCAGGCCCGCGCCAGCCTGCGCTTCAGCCTAGGTAAGCAAAATACTCCCGAAGACGTGGAATTCGCCCTCAGCCTCATCCCCCCGACCGTAGCCCGCCTTAGAGAACTCTCGCCGGTTTACAATAAGGCAGGCGTCAGCACTTAGCACTCAGCATTTAGCTGTCCGGCCATGCTGAACTTTCGAGGAGTACGTAAACTTTGCAATTCATCGCAGAAGCTGAATGCTGACTGCTGAGTGCTAAATGCTGCCTTACAAGACCATCGCCGTCGCCATGTCTGGAGGAGTTGACTCCTCCACGGTCGCGGCCATGCTGTGCGCCCAGGGCCATCAGGTCATCGGCCTTACCATGCAGCTATGGAACCAGAGACGGCTGTCAGGCCATCCCGGAATGCCGGAGGCGGTCCAAGGGCGCTGCTGCTCGCTGGATGATGTTTACGATGCTCGCCGGGTCGCGGAAACGCTCGGCATTCCGTACTACGTGGTCAATCACGAGGAGCGCTTCGAGCGCGATGTGGTGCGGCCGTTCGTAGAGGAATATCTCTCGGGCCGCACGCCCATCCCTTGCAGCCTGTGCAACAATCACTTGAAGTTTGACCAACTTCTGATCGTGGCGCAGCAGATTGGCGCGGACGCCTTGGCCACCGGCCACTACGCCCGGGTGGAATTTGATGACCGACGCGGCCGCTGGCTGCTGAGGCGCGCTAGCGACAGTTCCAAGGATCAGACTTATTTTCTGTTCGGCTTGACGCAAGAGCAGCTCAGCCGCACGATTTTTCCACTCGGGGAAATGAGCAAGCCCGCCGTGCGCGACTTGGCTCGAGATTACGGTCTGGCTCTGGCCGAAAAGCCGGATTCACAAGAGATTTGCTTTGTCCCCGGCGGCGACTACAAGAAGTTTCTCGATGCCTACTTGGCCGACCGGGGCGACGCGCTGCCCGATACTTCCGGCGAATTAGTTACCGCGGGCGGAGAAGTCATAGGTGAGCACAGCGGCATCCATAATTTCACCGTGGGCCAGCGCAAGGGCCTGGGGGTGGCCACGGGTTCGCCGCTCTACGTGATTCAGATCAAGGGAGAAAATCGCCAGGTCGTGGTTGGCGGTCAGGAAGAACTTTATTCGCGTACGCTGCGAGCTCACCGAGTGAATCTAATTTCCGTCGACGACCTGCATGAACCTATGCGTGCCCGCGTGAAGATCCGTCATCGCCACGAGGCTGCACCAGCCACAATTGAGAAGTCAGGCACGGAGGAGGTATTGGTAACTTTTGACGAACCGCAGCGCGCCATCACCCCCGGCCAGGCAGCCGTGTTTTATGACGGGGACATTGTCGCCGGCGGTGGCTGGATCATGTAGCAAGGCAAAAACAGCAGCGCCATAGCGCTGCCGTTCCTTAAAGTCTTCCCCTGCCTAGATGAACATTTCGTCTTGCACCGCGCCATCTCGCGGTCTGCGCCTTCCGGAAAAGAAGTACTCTAACCCAGCGGTAAGGCCTTGCAGCACCCCCGAAACCTGGCGAACTGGAGACACCACGGTTTTGTGGACCATGTCGCCAGTTTCTTCCACTCGATCCAGAGCCCGGCCTACCAGTTCGTCAGCACGAATCACTTGCAGGCGGGCGCGATCAAGCAGATCACTCATGGTGGCGTCGAGGCGCTCCACTTGGTGATGCAGCATGGCGCTCGAATCGCTGAAATTGTTGGCGATGCTCTCGATCTTCGGCCGCAGGTCCGCCAGCATCGAGTGGGCTAGCTCCACTGTCGGCAGAACCTTGCCCCGCACTTCGCTGGCCAGTGCTTCGGTGCGCGCCGAAGTCTGGCGGACAGCCAGATACATGGCGACGAGAATGCCCGCCTGGATCACTACTGCCGCCGCAGTCACGGCGATGAAGATAGTCAGGTTGTCCATAAGTTCCTCCGCCGGCAAGGCGCTGGTACTCACATTGCGGAGAACGCATCGCCTACTGGTTCGAAGGTCCCCCGCCCTCAGGATGCGCCGTCTCCTGGTAGGCCTGCCGGCCGGCTTCATAGGCAGACCGGAATTGCTCCTTCTGTTGATTCAACACTTCGCGGCCGCGCTCGGCCCAGCCCGCAGCCTGTTCACGGGCTTGCCGGCCCCGGTCGCGCACAAAATCACGGCCTTCCTCCGCTTTGGAGCGCAAGGCTTCACGGGTTTCACTGCCGGAACGCGGGGCATACAAAATTCCCGCAATCGCGCCGAATCCTAACCCCGCCAGGAACCAAAGAAAACTATTGCTATCACTGTCTGCCATAACTACCTCCAACGGTCTCGACCTGTTCGGATGGTAGCACCCAGCATGGCGAATTACAATTCATGGCCAGTCAGGCTTGACGCGCCTAAAAGCGTGCCTCCAGACCCCAGATCGCTGGATAGCGACTTGCGAACACGCCCGCCGCGAGAGACAATGTCAGCCCATCAGGAGGTCGCTGTGGCGAAGTACCGCCAGCACGGATATCAGGACTCAGGCGAAAAACGGGAGAAGCAATCATCCTCGGAACGTGGAGAGCGGCCCGCCAAGAAGGACACCTTCGGCCCGCGTCCGGTGCAGATGCCAGGTACACACACGGTTTCCCGCTGTGCCCAGTGTGGCACCCTGTTGCCCGCTGGAGTTGAGTCCACCGGCCTATGTCCGAAGTGTGGAATTGCCCTTCATTCTTGCCGCCAGTGCACTTACTTTGACACCTCCAGCCGGTTTGAGTGCAGCCAACCCATTGCCGAGCGAATTCCACGCAAGGACGAACGCAATGACTGCACGTTCTATTCCATGCGAGTGCGGGTGGAAAAGGAAACCTCTACGCCCAAGGCGGCCCGTCCGCAGGACGCCCGCCAAGCCTTTGAAAATCTCTTCAAGAAATAGCCCAAGTTGCTCACGGCTTCTGCGTGGGCCGCAAGAGTACTTCGCTGATGAACGATTGTGGCGCTTGCGTCACCAGCGCGGCCACTGCATGCGCCACATCGTCGGGTTGCAGCATTTTTGCTGGATCCTTGCCTTCGTGCGGGCTCAGTTCTGTGTTCACTGACCCAGGACAGATGACCGAAACCCGAATATTGTGGGCGCGCAGCTCTTCCGCCACCGAATAGCTCAAGCCATTTAGCCCCCATTTCGATGCGGCATAAGCTGCACCGTTCGGTAGAGGGTTCTTTCCCGCCAGGGACGAGATGTTCACAATGTGCCCCGCCCGGGCTTTGATCATGATCGGCGCAAAGGCGCGGATGCAATAGAAGACTCCGCGCAAATTCGTATTCAGCACCGCATCCCACAGCTCCGGTGGCATCTGGTGCAATGGACCGCCAAATCCTGCGATACCGGCGTTATTGACCAAAATGTCGGTCCTTCCAAACTTGCCGCCGACATGTGCAGCCAACGCCTCAACCGACCGTGGGTCTGTTACGTCGCACTCCATGATCTCCGCCTGTCCGCCGGCGGTGGTGATGGCCTCGGCAGTCCAGTCCAGGGGGACCCGATTGCGCCCACCCAGCACGGTCACAGCGCCCAACCCGGCCAGTTTTCGACCGATGGCGGCGCCGATGCCTCGTCCCCCGCCGGTAATCACTGCGACTTGGCCCTTCAGCCCAGATTTAGCGTTGTCGGTCACAAAACCATCCCCGTTTTTATCGAGATCGAACCACCTGACGTGGCTTCCCTCGCATCATAACAAGGCTGGATCGTGTTTTGGGGGGTGCGTCAGCTTGCCATAGTCGGATTACATACTTATAATCCGCCTCACCGGAATATTTTCCTGGCCGCGTGGTACTTCGATGGGGCCTTAAGCGTTCCGGGCGTCGACTGGGTAGCAACCAGCGATCTGAACGAACCTGGGTGAGCCGTGCTTGGGTAGCCTGGGCAAAATGCAGTCGCGTTCTCGAAGTTGCATTTCCCCAAATCCTAAGGAGCCATTTCACATGAAGACGAGTCTAGTGGCGATTGTGCTAGCGTTTGCTGGATTAGCCTCGGGTCAGCAGACCACTGCTCCATCGCCGGCGCAACCTGCGGCCTCACCCCAACCCGCTGCTCAAGCGCAACCGCAAAAGAAAGAGATCAAGGATCCCGCGGAGTACAACGCTTATGTGGGAGCGATTCAGCAGCAGGACGCGGCTGCTAAAATCAGCGGCCTGGAAGCTTTCCTGGCGCAATATCCCAACAGCGTGATGAAAGAGGACGCGCTGGAGGTGCTGATGGGGGCTTACCAGCAAGCTGGGAAGCAGGACAAGGTAATCGATACCGCCAACCGGCTCCTGGTCGCCAATCCCAATAATGTCCGGGGGTTGGTGCTCTTGGCCTATAACGAGCGTGCGGCGCAGAAATGGGCAGATGCCAAGGCCCATGCCGAGCGCGGCCTGCAGGCTCTGCCCGGTATGCCCAAGCCCGACAGCGCCTCTGACGCCGATTTCGCGAAGCAGAAGGGTCAGTTAGCGGCCTTGTTGGAGAGCGTGGCCGGATTCTCCGCCTTGCAGATGAAGGATAACGCCACTGCCGAAAAGGATCTGCGGGCGGCCGTGGAAGCCGATCCCAACAACGTAGAGAACGTCTATCCTCTGGCCTTGGCTAGCCTGACGGCGACCCCCGAAGATGACGTAAACGGACTGTTCTTCATTGCCCGGGCCGCCAATCTGGTCAAGGACCCGGCTGGCAAGGCCCAGATCATCAAATTCGGGCACAGCAAGTATGTAAAGTATCATGGGTCAGACGAAGGCTGGAATGATCTCTTGACGCTCACCGCAACCACGCCATTGCCGCCGGCAGGCTTCACCGTCAAGCAATACGTTCCTCCCACCCCCGCAGAACAGGCCCATGACCTGGTGAAGGACAAGACCCCGGCCGATATCAAGAAGCTGAGCTTTGCAGAATGGGAGTTGGTGCTCTCCGCCGGCACTCCCGAGGATGCGGACAAGGTGTGGAGCGTAATTAAGGGCGTGCCGTTGCAGATGGAGGCTACGGTCTTGAAGGCAGCGGAGACGGAGTTGCAAATCGCCGCCAGTCAGGACGACATCGACGCCAAGCGGGCCGACATTGTGATCACCATGACGGGCACAATTCCCCCCAAGCTCATGCCCGCCGAAGGATCGACGCTCGACTTCGAGGGAACGCCGGTGTCCTATACCGCCAACCCCTTTGTCATGACTATGGAGAAGGGAGCTCTGCTAACCAAGGCGGCGCCGAAGAAGCCACCGGTCCACCGGAAACCACGTCAGTAAAGGAATTGGGCGGATTTGATTTACCACCAGGGCAGCGTCCCTCGCTGCCCTTGATTTTTGCCCGCAACAATACTCAGCGCACGATCTTTCTTTCGTACGGAACCGGCCGCGCGCTGCGCGGCGGACGCTTGATTCCTGCGCGCAGTTGGCGTACATCAATCTTCAATTCCGAGATCGTCCGGCTCAGCGTGTTGCGGTGCATTCCCAGTTGGCGGGCGGCGCGGCACTGATTGCCCTTGTTCTCCTGCAGCACCGTCAGGATGAAGCGCTTCTTAAATTCACGCACCGCCTCGGAATACAGAATATTGCTCCGGTACATCTGCATGATGAGTGCTTCGAGCTGGTCTCTCACGGCATCTCTCTTTCTTGGAAGAGTCTCAAGCCCGGCTCTTCCCCTGTTGCCAGATACTGATTGCTCGACGTTGCAGTTTACGGTGCGTGTTGGGCGCGGTGCAGCAAATCCAGTCCCTGATAGAAGCGCATCCGTAATTCGGAAGGCGCCACCCATACCGCCGCCCGTCCCACCACCAGAAAATACGGCGCCCACTGCGATCCTTGCAGCCACTTCGAGGTCGGCGTAAACACCGCCATGCTGGTGAGAACAATGGCGACCACCAGGCATCCCCGCAAGAGCCCCAATGCAGCGCCCAGAACTCGATCCACCACCTTCAGCCCCGCCTCTTTCATGG
>Ga0335081_10003747_pt1 | contig 23934 bp, 21 predicted proteins | sample Lox_Sample_35_FD_206713 | JGI IMG/M metagenome (GOLD analysis project Ga0335081, IMG submission 206713) | Soil microbial communities from Loxahatchee National Wildlife Refuge, Florida, United States - Lox_Sample_3.5 | ecosystem: Environmental > Terrestrial > Soil > Wetlands | place: USA...
CAACGATGCACGGCTTGGGGCCGATGCGGATCGCTACTCCTTCATCGTGTCGGACTTTCACCGACTACTCCTTGCCAGTCTCCCGGCGCACAGAGATTCGAACTCCTGACCCCCAGATTCGTAGTCTGGAGGTCGCGAGTCTCGAACCCATTAAGAGATCAGTTGCGAACAGGCGCGCGATTTGACGCCAGTATCGCGTAGAGAAGTCCTAAAAGGACCCTCCGTCTGTGCTAAGCTCGCACGCATGGCCGACGATAAAAAAAAACCGAGCCGATCCCCTTTCCGTAAACGGCGTCAAGGTCACGGTGACATTGATGTTAAAACCCGGTACCACTGTCTCCGTAGTTGAGAACGAGCAACAAGAGACTAAAGAAGATCAGCCGCAAGGTGAAACCTAAAAGCCGATCATATCAATCCACTTTTGAGCGGCGGCTTGGGATGCCCGACGCCGTATCCGGCGGCAACGGTCTTTTTCTCATGACCGAGCAATTCGTGACGAACATCGGTCGGGCACCCCGCCGCGTGGCGCCGATCCTGCGCCCTGTGGTGCAAGCTATGGATCACCTAGGGTTCAACTGCCGAAAGCCGCTGCACGGGTCAAATCATAACATCGAGCCGCTGCACAACGTCTGCCGGTTAATCTAGCCGACATACAAATGGCTTAAGCGCAAGCCCGGATAGCGGATGCGTTCAATCAGTTCTTTCAGCACCTTCATGGGGAGCTGCATAGGGGCATACACCGAAAACGTGAAGCCCTGTTCGTGGCCGATTAACTCCGCTATTTCGGCGGCCGTGGCGCGCTTGTCTTTGAGGGCTTGCGCCACGTTCTTGCGGAATGAATGAAATGACGTGCGAGGAGCGGTAACGCCGCATTTTCTCCGATACTCTGTAAATCGCTTGGCGAAATAATGGTTGTACTTGCCATCAGGACCGCCCGGTTTCAGCGCTGGAAACAGTTGGCCGTCACGCGGTAGCGCCTGCACGTAATCGACGAAGCCGCAGCGTACTAATTCGCTATGTATCGGCACAATGCGCGTGGCCGCTTCCGTCTTGAGCCTTTGGCCCGTACTGTCGTCGCTCACATTGAACAACCATATGCCTTCCTTGCGCTGCACGTCGCTGGCGCGCATCTGGCAAATCTCGTTTGACCGCATTCCGCTAAACAGCCCGACCAATGGAATCCAAGCCATCGCATTTTCAAATGTGTACTTAGCCGGCCGGATGCGCTGTTTTGTCGGCATGTTGCGTAATAGTGACGTGCTAAAGAGCTTTTTTAACTCGTCGGTCTTATAGGACCGCCATGAGCTATTGGTTTCTTCAAGCGTTCGCCCGGCGAAAGGATTGCGCCCTTCAAAGTGTCCCTCTCTGTCCGCCAAGCTGAACACGCCAGAAAGAGCGTGAATGTATGAGTTGATGGTTCGGTTTGTGAGCCTGCCGGAACGATTGGCGCATTTTTCAACTAGCTTATTCAAAGGCAATTCTTGCGCGTCTTCGATGTGGTGCCAATCGGGGTCTAGTTTGCCAATTTGCTCAAGGAAATCGGTTGCCGTCAGCTTATCGATTGCAGCAAGCGGGGCGTCGTTGGTGAAGCTTTTGAATAGACGGAACACCGTTTCCCGTTGACGCTGCGTGTGAGCCGTCATTTTGCCGGCCTTCCGCTTGGCTTCAATGTATCGCGCCGCTGCTTCTGAAAAACGCATTCCGCCATCCGTGCGAATGCGCACGGCCCTACGCGGCGGGACAACAATCGGCCGCAGCGTTCGGGGGTCAATGCCATGTGCTCCGAGGAAGGTTGCCGGCGGTTCCGATGGCTTGCCTTCCAGGGCGCGCAAGCGCCCCTCCGCCGCTGCAATGAGTGCCCGCACTGCCGCTTGACCCATGAGTTGATAAGTCTTGCTGCCGGGCTCTAGCTGAACGCCGGTTCGCCGCTCGACGGCTTTCAATTCGTGGCCGATGGCGTCAAAGCTCATCAGGTCATCGATTTGCGTGTCTGGTTCACCTCGGTCTGGCGCAACGAGTCCCATATCCTCAAGGAAACTGTACAGGCCCTCGTTAAGGCTTTCGCGCTCTTCGTTGATGGATAACCGCCTCCTCTTGACGTCCACCTCCATGCGTTCGAGCGTTGATGTGAAAATCTCTTGCGCCTGCGCGTCGATTTCGGCAAGCGACAATGGCTCGCCGGTCTGCGCCCGTTGGAAAGTTTCGCGCCATTGCTTCACGAGCGGCCAGCGCCGGTCCTGAGCTTCCCCAAGCGACTGCGTTTTGAGGCTCACCACAATCTTGCTGAGCGGCCGGCCGGCGCTTCCGTTGCGCCCTTCACTGACGAACTTGCCGCGGAGCGCTCGCGGTATCGCAGCGACAAAATACCAGCTTTGATGTCGTCGCTTGAGATATCGGGTATCGGCCATGCCAGTCCGCTGATGGTACAGTTTGATGGTACAGCCTCATGGCACAGAACCATCGAAAAAGCAAGGCAACTTAGGCATAATCCGCATTTCCGGTTAAGTGGTCAGTTGCCCCTACAGCGCCCACCATTAGTCGCCTATGCCGTTAGGCTCTCGCGCACAGCGTCCGACTCCTTGACGGCTCGAATAACAGCGGCCGCGCAATCGCTGAGCGTTGCGGATCCTCCAACGTCAGCCGTGCGCAGCGCCACATCCGAAAGCACGCGGTCAACGGCGGCATGAATGTCGAGCGATGCGGCATTCAGCTCGCTGCGCCCGTGACGGGCGCCAAGCCAATCCAGCAGCATGGCGCAGGATAGAATCATGCTGATCGGGTTGGCTTTGTTTTGGCCGGCGATATCGGGCGCCGAACCATGCGCGGCATTGGCCATGGCGTGGGCATCGCCGGCATTAAGGCCGCCGCCGAGGCCGAGGCCGCCGGCAAGCGCCGCGCACAGGTTGGAAAGGATGTCGCCAAACATATTGGTCATCAGCAAGACGTCATAGCGTGACGGCCGCGCATAGAGGTCCGCGTTCAGCGCGTCGACGATGACCATATTGCACTCGATACCGGGCCACTCGCGCGCGACCTTCAAGGCTTCGTCGCAAAACAGTCCGTCGCTCATTCGCAGGATGTGTTTCTTGTTGACGACGCTGACCTTGCGGCGGCGGCGGTCGGCCCACTCGAAGGCGATCTTGGCAATGCGATGCGATGCGCGTGCAGTGATCCGGCGCATCGCGATCGCCACACCTTCGACCGGGCAGAATTCGCCATAACCCTCGTGCATATTGCGGTCGGGATAGAATCCTTCCGTGTTCTCGCGCACGACCAGCACGTCCAGCCCGGGCCGGGCATCGGGCACACTGGGATGCGACTTCGAAGGGCGCAAATTGGCATAGAGATCGAGCCTGTTGCGCAGCACTCCGGGAACGTTGAGCCCGCCTTCCTCCACCGGCGGGAAGCCGCCGTTGTCGCATGGTCCCAAGATGATGCCGTCAGCTGCGGCAGCGGCGGCTACGACCTTGTCGGTGATGGTGACGCCGTTCTCACGCAAACTTTTATGCCCGACGCCATGGTGCTGGAACGCAAGATTGAAAGCGTATTTCTGCGCGGCCGCTTTCAGCACGCCGAGCGCGGCATCGACGATTTCCGGCCCGATGTGGTCGCCGGGCAGAACAGCGATGCTCAGCGGATTGCTCATCGATAGAACTCCATTGAATTCGGCGCCGGCGCCGGAAATCTCGGCTGATCGCCGACCGCCAAAGATTTATGCGGGCGGGAGGAAACGGCGCTCCCAATCCTCAATCTGCGGCAACTGCAGGGCGTCGTTGTATTCCTTGAAGCTCAGCATGCGGTGGCGCGCCGCCAGCGTGCTGCCGTCCGTTTGCAGAGCTTTGAGCGCTTCGCGAATGGCGTAGCCGGCGGCATAGCGCGCAAGCCCCGGATAGATCGCCAAGCGGAAGCCGAGCCGCTGCAAATCGGCCGTCTTCAAATGAGCGACCTTGCCGGCTTCGTCGACATTTATGACATGCGGAGCGTCGATCTCGGCGGTCACACGGGCAAGCTCGTCCTCGCTCGCCTGCTTCAATTCGACAAAGATCACATCGGCGCCGGCGGCGCGGTAGTCGCGACCTCTGCGGATCGCCTCGTCGAGGCCGAGGCCGGACGCCGCATCGGTCCGGGCGATAATGATGAAATCGAGGTCGCGCCGCGCCGCCACTGCGGCCTCGATCTTTTTTCGATGCTCCTCCCGCGAGACGACCGGCCGCGCGCCGGGCAGATGGCCGCAGCGTTTGGGCGAAATCTGGTCTTCCAGGTGGATCGCGGCGACGCCGGCCGCTTCGAATTCCTCAACCGTGCGCTTGACGTTGACGGCGTTACCGTAGCCGGTATCGGCGTCGCAGATGAGCGGTATGCCGATTGCCGCGGCCACGCGGTGCGCGTGTGAGGCCAGCAGCGTAAGGTCGACGAGGCCGACGTCGGCTTGCCCGAGCAGACAGGCTGAAACCCCGTTTCCCGTGAGGTAAGCGGCCTCGAACCCGCCCTGCTCGACGAAACGTGCGCCAAAGGCGTCGTAGACGCCGGGCGCTACAATGAGCCGATTTTCGGCAAGCCGGCTTCGAAGCTTCTGGCGCAAAGAGAGGCTCATGCCGCTTTCCTCTTGGCATGGAAGCGTCGCCAGGTAGGCAATCCAAGACTGATGAGGCTCAGCGCGAACAGCGCAACCGCAATGGGATGTTGGAAGAATTCCAGCAGATCGCCGTGGGAGAGCAGCAGCATACGGCGAAAATTTCCTTCCACCAAGTCGCCCAGCACCAATGCGAGCACGGTCGCCGCGACAGGAAATTCAAGCTTGCGCATGGCGTAGCCGATCACCCCGGCGACGAAAACGGTGACGATGTCCCAGATATTCCCGCTCACCGAATAGGCGCCCACAAAACAGATGGCGATGATGCAGGGCGCGGTCACGCCCTTTGGGATGCGGACGATGTTGATCCACCAAGTCAAGCCGAGCAAGCCGAGCGCGAGCATGGCGATGTCGGCGAGGAACTGACTGGCGAAAAGGCTGTAGACGACGGTGGGATTGTTGCGGAAGAGATCCGGCCCCGGATCGAGCCCGTGCAGCGTCAATGCGCCCAGCATGATCGCCGTCGACGACGAACCGGGAATGCCCAAAGTCAGCGTCGGAATCAAAGCCCCGGCCACCGTTGCGCAATTCGCCGCATCCGGCGCGGCGATTCCTTCCATCACGCCGGTGCCGAACTTCTCCGGATGTTTCGATGCACGCTTCTCCTCGTTATAGGCGACGATTGACGCTATGGCTGCGCCGGCGCCCGGCATGGCGCCGATCAAGGTGCCGACCAGCCAGCCGCGGATCGTCGCCGGGATGAGCGATTTCCATTCCGACCATGTCGGGAATTCGCGGGAGAATTTCTGCGGAGCGAGGCCCGGCATTCCGAGCTCTTCGATCATCGAAAAGGCTTCCGGCAGCGCCAGCAAACCGATCAGCGCCGGGACGAGCTCGATTCCATTGAGCAGAGCACCCACGCCGAAAGTAAAGCGAGGAAATCCGACGACGGTGTCGGTTCCGATCGTTGCAACAAACAGCCCTAGCCCTGTCGCGATCGCTGCTTTTGCGATTCCGCCGGTGGAAAGGCTCGAGATGATGGTCAGACCAAACAGCCCCAGCGCAAAATATTCGGCGGCGCCGAACTTGAGCGCGATGTTGACCATCGGGCCGGCGGCGACGATCAAAACGATCGTGGCGAGAATGCCGGCAATCGTCCCGGGCACCAGCGACGCGCACATGGCCTTGACCGGATAGCCGCTGCGCGCGAGCGGATAGCCGTCGAAAGTCGTGGCGATCGCGCCCGGCGTTCCCGGCGTATTGATGACAATCGCGCTGATCGAGCCGCCATATTCGGCGGCGACATAAGAGGCGGCCAGCAGGATCAGACTGGTGTCGGCCGGCATGCCGAAGGTGAGCGGCAGCAGTAGCGCGATGACGGTGGAAGCGGCGATCCCTGGCATCGCCCCGCCGATGATGCCGAGAACGACGCCCACAATGAGAAACAGGACGTTGTGGATTTGCAAGGCGCCCGCGAATCCGACCGCGAGGGCTTCCAGCATTGTCAGCCTCCAAACATGCCGAGCAATGTCGGAAACGTCAAATGCAAGACGCGCACAAATACCAAATAGACCACCAGCGGAAATCCAATGCTGACGCCGAACAGGATCGGCCACGACCAAACGCGCAGGATCATCATGCAGGCAAACAGGAATAGGGCGGTACTAACGAAGAACGCATATTGGAGCGCAACGATGTAAAGGATGGCCAGCGTCAAAATAACGCCGGGGAGCCGCAAGCGACGGGCGTCGATTTTCTTCTCATCCGCGCGCCGCCGTGCCATCGTCACGAGATAGGCCGACGCCAGCAGAACCATTACCAGGACGATGCGCGGCCACACCGCCGGTCCAGGCTCTCCGCGTCCCGGCGGGAAACCGGTCGTAAGCCACAGCAAATATATCGACAGAAGAACGACGGCGATCGCTAGCGCGGCCGTCGCCCGGCGTTCGGAAATCTGCGGCATGCGTGCCCGGCTTCTACAGGCCCAGCATTTTCTTCAGGGCGGTGAACTTCGTCACGTCGTCGAGAAACTCGGGCTGGAATTTATCGGGACCGCCTATCCAGCCGTTGCTCTGCGAAACTTTTTTCAGGTAGTCCTTATAGGGCTGGCTTTCCTGCACCTCGTGCAGCGCATCGGCAAGCTTGTCCACGATCGCTTTCGGCGTGCCCGCCTTGGCGGCGATGCCGCGCCAGTGCGAGCCGATGTAGTTGAAACCCTCTTCCTTATAGGTCGGCACGTTGGGGAAATCGGGCAGCCGTTGCTCGGTCGCTATCGCGAGGATGCGAATCTTGCCGGCGGCAACTTGTGCCTTGAGATTACCCGGGTTGCTGACGCCGGCCATCGCATCGCCGCCGGCGACCGCGATCACCGCCGCGCTTCCGCCGGGATAGGGAATCCACGTCGTCTTGAAACCTTCCTTCTGCGCTATCTCTTCCCAGTGCACGCGGGCGCCGCTCAAAGCGAACGGTCCCGACACTGTGAGTTCGCCGGTATGAGCCTTCGCGTAGGCGATCAGGTCCTTGAGCGACTTGAATTGGCTGTTCCCCGAAACGATGACCGCGTAAGGGTCGACTTCGCCTCGCGCCAACATCTGAAAATCGGACGGCTTAAAGGTGACCCCGGGCTCGCCGAACTTCGTCGTCAGCGAGTCGGTCACCGCCAGCAGCATGTAGCCGTCGGCCGATCGCGACAGCATTTCGTTCGAGGCAACGACCCCGCCGCCGCCCGTCTTGGTCTGCACGACAACCGGCTGGCCCAATTGCTTCGACAGCAGCGGGGCCATCACGCGCGCGAAGACGTCGACCGGCGAGCCGGGTTTCGACCAGCAGAGAATCGTGATCGGCTTGCTCGGGTAATTGTCGGCGAACGCGTCGGTCGTGATCGTCGCCGCGATGAGACTCAGCGCCGCAGCAAGGAAATTGCGCCGGAGCGCGCTGTTCGCAATCATGGATCTTCCTCCCGCAGTTATTTGCCCGGGACCTTTGCGGCCCCTTTGAGTTATCGCCCGCTAGTTTTGCTGCACAGTCCAATCCGGATGTTGTTGCAGAAACGGAATGAGCCCGCCGGCGAACAGGATCGCCTGCACGGCATCGGGCAACGCCGCCGTCGCGCGACTGATTTTTTTGGCCGGCAATTTGACGAGCCCCGCGCGCATGTCGATTTCGACCGCATCGCCGGAGGCGATGCCCTCGACCGGACAGTTTACGACCAACAGTCCGTTATTGATGGCGTTGCGGAAAAACGAGCGGCCGAACGAGCGCGCCACAATGGCTGCGACACCCATCGCTTTGAGCACCTGCACCGCCTGCTCGCGCGAGGAATTGATGCCGAAATTGGTGCCCGCGACGAGCACGTCGCCCGGCTGAATGCGTTGCGCCAGTGTGGGATCGATCTCCTCGAAGGCATGCTGCGCGAGAAAGTCGACGCCCTTGCCGATGTGCCGGTACTTGTTGGAGCAATGCAGATCGGTATTTATGTCGTCGCCGAGCACATGCGCGCGACCGCGTACTTGGCCAAAACCATCCGCCGCCCTCGTCATGCGGCTCTCCATGTTCCGCCGGCCACTTCGCGCGGATCGGTCAGTTTCCCGGTCAGCGCGGAGGCCGCGACGGTGGCGGACGAGGCGATCCAGATTTCGGCGTCCGAATTGCCCAAGCGTCCGCGGAAATTGCGATTGGCGCTGGAAAGAACGACTTCGCCGTCAGCGGGAATGAGCTTGTGCGTGATGCCGACGCATGTCCCGCAGCCCGCGGCGTCGACCGAGGCGCCCGCTGTGATCAGCGCCTCAAGCAGCCCTTCGCGTTGCGCGGCCAGATAAATTTCGCGCGAAGCGGGCGTCACGATCAGACGCACCCCGCGTGCGATGCGGTGGCCTTTCAATACCGCGGCGGCCTGCCGAATATCGTCGAGCCGGCCGTTGGTGCAGGTCCCGATCAGCGCCACATTGATCGGCTGACCGGCCGCTTCCGAAACCGGCACGACGTCGTCGATGTGATGGCGGCGCGCGACCTGCGGTGAAAGCGCGGCGCCATCGATCTCGATGCGCTCGCTATAGCGCGCATCCGTATCGGGCGTTACCGGATGTGGCGTCCGCGCCCCGTGCGCAGCGAGCCAATCCAAGGTCTTGGCGTCGGCTTCCAGGATCGCGGCCTTGGCGCCGAGCTCGGCGGCGTGGTTGGCGAGCGTCATTCGGTCATCGATATCCATAACGGCAATGGCGGGGCCGGCATATTCGATCGCCCGATAGTTGGCGCCTTCGGCACCGAGCCGCCGCAACATCGAGAGAGTAACGTCCTTCGCCCATACGCCGGGTTGAAGTCGCCCGCTTATCTCGACGCGGATGGTTTCAGGCACGCGGAACCACAGCCGTCCCGTCGCCAGCACTGCGGCGAGGTCGGTTCCTTCGACACCGACACCCATCGCATTGAAGGCGCCGTACGTCGTCGAATGCGTATCGGTGCCGACCACGAGATCGCCGGCCGTGAGATGACCGCCTTCCGGCAGAACCTGGTGGCAGATTCCGTCGCCCACTTCGTAAAGCTTGGCATTGGTGCGCGCGGCGAAGGCACGCATGGCCGCGTGCGTATTGGCGGCTTCCAGGTTGGGTGGCGGAGAATAATGATCGAGGACAAATGCGCTCGCTGCGGTGAACGGCAGCTCCGCGGCTTTCAAGCGATCGATCGCCTTTAACGCGTTGGCCGCCCGGGCATCGTGGGCCATGGCAAAATCAACGCGGGCGACGACAACGTCACCGGCCGCCACCGCCTGGCCGTCGGCATGACGGCTTAGAATCTTCTCGGCAATCGTGGCGCCCATCAAAGGCCCTCGCTATCGGCGCTGAAGCTTAGCCTCGCGGACCGGATTGTCATAGGCGGCGCCGAGACCAACGATTCGTTCACCTGACTGGTCGGGAGACACGCCGCGCACAGTGGCGCTGCATTCCAGTTTTCAGGCCTTGTCAGTAGCAGATTAGTTGCAGCGATTGCAACAACTAGAGGGCGGACCTATAGTGCCGGTTCACGAAAATCCATAAGGCTTGGCGATGGCACTCCTCGATATCAAGACCGAGATAACCGGCAGTGTCTCCAGAATCGTGGCTGCAGTCGGTGATCGGCTGGAGGAGGATGCGGCAATCCTGATCCTGGAATCGATGAAAATGGAAATTCCGGTCTCGGTGCCGGAAACCGGAATTGTGCAAGGCATATTGGTTGCCGTTGGGGATGTCGTATCCGAAGGAACAGTCGTGGCGCGGATCGAGGTATGAGCGCGCGGTCTCGAATATTGAATCGTCACGGCCAAGCGCGTCTCGGCCCCGCGCGCGTTTCGGCAATCTGAGGAAATCGCATGATCGTCACCAAGGTCGGACAATTTCCGGCAGCCGACAAGGAAGCCTTGTCCGGCCTGCGTCAGCTCGGCTTCACCGACTACGAGGCGCGCATTTACATCCAATTGCTGAAGAACAGCCCGGCCACGGCGTACGAAATATCCAAGGCGGCCGGTGTGCCGCGCGCCAACAGCTACGCCGCGCTTGAGGCGCTGGCCCAGCGCGGCGCGGTGCTGCCGGTCAACGAGGAACCGCTGCGCTACGTCGCCGCGCCGCCGAAGAGCTTGTTCGAGGGAATATCGCGGCAAACGCGGGCGCTGTGCAGCGATTTGTCGGATCGCCTGTCGGTCATCGCGCCAAATAATACGGACTACCATGTTTGGACCACGCACGGCGAGGTCGCGGTGCAGGAGAAGATCGAAACGATGATCGCCGAGAGCCGTCAATCGATTTGGATCAAGGCGGCCGACGACGTGGTCCGGCGGCACAAGACATCGCTGCAGATAGCGGCTGCGCGCGGCGTGTCGCTTATCATTGTTCTGTTCGGACCGGACGCCGGAGAATTCCGTTTCAACAAGAATTGCCGCGTTTACGTACACGAGAGCGACGGCACGCGCATGGGGACCGCGGACAATCTTTTCACCATCGCCGTCGATCATCAGCGCATGCTGACCGCCAATATGGAAGGCGACGTGATGGCCGCCTATACGAGCTGCCCGCCGATCGTCACGATGGCGCTCTCGCTCATTCGGCACGATCTTTACATCGCCGAGATTTTCGCGCACTTCGGGCCGCAGATCGACAAGGCCTTTGGGCCGTATCTGCGCGACATCCGGCTGTCCTGCTTCACGCCGGACCAGATCGTCTCGTTCAAGCAGCGTACCGGCGTGAAATAGTTCAGCGGCTGCGCGCGGCGAGCCGCCGCTCAATATGGCCGACAACGGCGAGCGCTTTCGCCATCTCCGGAATCTCGTTGAACACCGGCACGCCGACGGCCGACGCCTTATCGCGATATATTCGCTTTTGCTCGTCAAGCTCGGGCGAACCGTCGCTGCGCAAGGCGAGGAGGAAATGCGCGGCGCCTTGCCACTCTTTCTGCGTCTGCTCGATGACCATGAGCAGATTGTCGAGCGGAGTGGATTGCCCGCGCCCGACGAAGGCCGCAAGATTAAGGTGCATGGCGACGGCGTCCGGCTTGCTGTAGCGAAAGACGATGTCGAGGATTTCGCCGGCCACCCAGCCATCCTTTTCCTGCAACGTGCGCACCGGCGTGTCGATCGGATTGGCGACGCTGGTGCCGGGCGGCAGCTGCAAGGCTTCCAGGCGCTCGCGCGTCGGAGCATCGAAGGGCGGCACCGCCAGCCCAACCTTGGCGAAGGCATCGCAGCCGAGCACGCTCGATCCGCCGCCGTTGCCGAACAGCGTGACGACGCGGGCCGGTTTCTCCGGCCGCGGTGTTAGACATTGCAGCGCCAGCAGCGCATCGAGAAATTCATCGGCGGTGTCCACCAGCGCGACCGGCAATTGTTCGGGCAGCGCTTCCCAGGCCCTATCGTCGCCGGCGAGCGCGCCGGTATGTGAGGCGGCTGCCAAGCGTCCTTGGCGCGACCGGCCGCCCTTGAGGATGACGACCGGCTTGCTCGCTTTCGCTGACCGCAGCAGGTCGAAAAACGCGCGTCCGTCCTTGATGTCTTCCAGATAGAGGCCGATCACCTTGGTTTGCGCATCCTCAAGGTAATAGTCGACCAGCTCGTGCGGCGCGACGTCGGCGCTGTTGCCGATGGTCACAAGCCCACTGAAGCGAATGTTGCGCCATTCGCCACGCTTGATGATATCGGTCGATAACCCGCCGGATTGCGATACGACACCGATTGTGCCGAGCGCTTTCGGCGCGTTGGCCGGAAAGGTGAGGCCGCCGCGCGGCGAGTAGCTGCCGAGCGTGTTCGGGCCGAGCACGCGCACCCCGGCGGCGCGCGCCTTCTCGACCAGCAGATGCTCGATTTCGCGGCCTTCTTCGACCTCGCCGAAGCCGGAGGAAATCACCTGGGCGATGCGGCAGCGGCCTTTGCCTTCGGCGATGGCATCGGGAATGCGCTCGGCGCTGATCGCAACATAGGCATAATCGATCGGCTCTGGCGCGCGCTCGATGCTGGGATAAGCCTTCAGGCCTTCGATTTCTGGCGCGCTCGGATGGATCGGATAGATGCGGCCGGCATAGCCGAAGTCCTTCATGCGCCGGATAAAGGTGTTGGCAATGCTGACATCTTTGGTCGAGGCGCCGAGCACGGCGACCGATTTCGGCTCGAATAGCGGGGTGAATTGCTCGCGGGTGGAAGGTATTTGACCCGGCGCGGCCGTAGTTTTGGCGTCACGTGAGGTAAGGAGCACGCGGGCATCGGCGGCAACCGCGCCCGTCTGCGAGACGATGATTGGATTGATGTCGATCTCGGCAATCGATCCGGCGCCTTGCATCATCAACCCGTGCGCGCCGCCGATCTTCAAAAGCGCGTCGACAAGCGCCTGCTTGTCGACGCCGGCCTCGCCGCGCACGCCGTCGAGCAGCGGCGCACCCTTGAGGGCGCCGATCATCTCCCAGGCTTCCGCCTCATTGATCGGACAAATACGAAAGGCGATGTCCTTGAGAATCTCGACGAAGATGCCGCCGAGCCCGACCATGATCATGGGGCCGAACTGAGGATCGTTGAGACCGCCGATGACCATTTCACGGCCTGGCGGAATCATCTCTTCGACCAGCCAGCCCTCGATCGGCTTGCCGGCGATTCCCGGTTTTCTTTGCATCGCGTCGATCGCCTGCGCGACGCCGGCGGTGTCGGCGACATTTAGCGTCACGCCGCCGACATCTGACTTATGCAAAATGTCGCGCGAGACGATTTTTACCGCGAACGGCGGGGCGAGACCGTTCAACGCAGCAATTGAATCGGGCCCGGCGAGCACCGCGGATTTCGGCACACGAATTCCGAAATTTACCAGCAGCGCTTTTCCGGCAGCTTCGTCGAGCGCCGCGCGCCCCTCTGCCCGCGCGCGGGCGATGATTTCGCGAACCATCGCTCAGAAGCTCGTCGGCCAGGTCCGCATCAGATGCTCGCCGAGCCCGCCGGAGCGGCGGCGCCGGTGCACGTCGAGCATGCGAATGAGGAACGCACGGGTGTCCTGCGGTTTGATCACGTCGTGGGCAGAAAAGATGCGCGCCATGTCCCAGATTTCGAGGTCCTTCTGGATATGCGCCAGCGCTTCCTCGAAGCCTTCGTCGCAGGCGGACAGGTTGTGCACGATATTGGTGGCGAACACGGGGTCCATGAAGCTCACCTCCGCGGTCGGCCAGGCCACCATCGTGTCGTTGTGCGCGCCGCCGCCCATCGCCACATAGGCGCGGCCATAGGCCTTGCGGGCGATGACCGTGATCTGCGGCACTGTGGTCAGGCAGGTCGCGTTCATGAAATTCATGATGTGGCCGGGGGCGCCGCGCCGCTCGGCGTCCAGCCCCACCACGAAGCCGGGCGTATCCATGATGCGCACGAGCGGGATGTTGAAGCTGTCGCACAGCACGGTGAAGTCGACGCATTTGCGGCAGGCATCGGCCGAAAGTGCGCCGCCGCCGACTGCCGGGTTGTTGGCGATGACGCCGACGGATTGACCGGCGAGTCGCGCCAAGCCCGCGATCGCCGGCTTGCCGAAGCGCGGCTTGAGCTCAAGAAAGCTGTCGCGGTCGAAGATCACGTCCACGATCTTCTTCATGTTGTAGACCTGCGTGCGCTTCTCCGGCAGCAGTTCGAGGACGCGCTCCTGCGCCTCGCCTGATCCTTCGGCGATGGGCGCCGCAGGCGGCAATTCGCCGTTGTGGCTCGGCATGTAAGACAAAAAGCGGCGGATGATCGCCATCGCTTCCTGGTCGGTGTCGACGAACTGATCGATAAGGCCGGTCTGCTCGGCGTGCAGGCGCCAACCGCCGAGCTCTTCAAGGTCTACTTTCTCGCCGATTGCCATCGACACCAGGCGCGGGCTCGACACCGACATGATCGAGCCTTTCTTCATCACCGCAAAATCCGAGCAGCAGCACAGCCAGGCGGAGGAACCGAAGGCCGTGTCGAGCGCCGCCGAGGCCCACGGCGTCTCGCGCATGCGGCGGAACTGCGTGATGTCGTTGCCGAGCAGCGCGCCCATGCCTTTGGAGCCCATGGCGTCGGGCAGACGGGCGCCGGTCGATTCACCGATGTGCACGAAGGGCAGGCCGCGCTCCGTGCAGACCTTGCGGATATAGCCCATTTTCTTGGAGTTGGTCGCGCTGGTGGAGGCGCCTTTGGTGGTGAAATCATTCACCACCACGCCGACGTCGCGATTGTCGATTTTGGCGAAGCCGGTGATCTTGCCGTCGCGCGGCGTTGCCTCGACGTCGCCATCGAACACGCCGGAAGCGCCGAGCAGGCCGAGCTCGATGAAGCTGCCTTTGTCAATCAGCGCGTCGAGTCGCTCTTCGGCGTTGAGTTGGCCGCGCACTTTACGCTTGGCGAGCTTGGCCGGGCCACCCATCGCCTGCGCAGCCTCTTTGCGTTTTTCGAGCTCGGCCAACAACGCCTCATGCGGCATGGCTTGCCTCCGTCACGCGTCCGTTCTCGAAATGAAATTCCAATTTTTCCGTGGTGAATTGCTCGACCGCCGCCCGGTTTAACGACGGCCAATAGCCCGCCGGCAAGCGGATGCTGCCCTCGGCAAACGGCAAAGGCGGATCGAGCAGGCGGTGCTTTGGCTTCAAGAAGCCGTTGAACTCGCCGGCAATGCGGATGGTGTCGCGCGCAACGCAAGCCTCCAGCCAACTCTGCACCTCGCTGCCGAGGCCGTCGCCCAGCACCGGCTCCATGCCGCAATCGCGCACGCGCGTTAGCCCTTCATGCAGCCGCTCCAGGCTGCCGAAGCGTTTGAGCTTGAGTTTGCAGAAGCGCACATTGGCAATGCCGGCGGCGCGCTCGATGTCGGCGAGCGAGCAGATCGGCTCGTCCAGCATGAGCGGAACCGTGGACACGGCGGCGACCGCGGCATTGCCCTCCCAATCGTCCGAATCGCAAGGCTGCTCGAACAGCTCTATGCCGGCCGGGCCGAGCGCCGAAGCAAATCTCATCCCGTTTTCGCGATTGAAGGCGCGATTGGCGTCGAGCCGGAGTGTGCCACGCTCGCCGACCGCTTTTTGGATGACCGCCACGCGCGCGAGATCGGCATCGACGTCCTTGCCGACTTTCACTTTAAAAGTGCGAAAACCCTGCGCGAGCCAATTCTCGATCTCCGTCTCGATTGCATTTTTGTCGGTGGCATTGATCGGCGTCAGCAATGGCAGCGTGGTTTCCGCCTCGCAGACCAGAAACGGATTGCGTTCGAGAACTTCGATGGCGCATGCCAAGGCGGTGGTCGCAACTTTGCTGGCGTCGAAATTTTCGAGCAGTTCAGCCTTGGCGTCCTCCGGATCGCGGCCGAGCATCCGCGGAATGCGTTCACGCATGAACGCCCAGCCGCCTTCGCGTGTCTCCCAACTTGAGCCCGGCGATATATGGCCGTCGGCGAAACCGCTGCGCCCGCGATCGTCGGCAATTTCGATGAGATAAGGCTCGAACTCATCGAAAGTCCGGTAGGACAGCCGATAGGGCCTGATCAGCGGCAGACATAGCCGACGTAAAGTTAAAGACCTGAGTTTCGACATTGCTTGTCGCTCATAACGTTTTTCGACCGATTAGTAGTTGCGATTACTACTACGCCGCCCCCAAGCGGCGCAATGATTGAGTTGTGCTGGGCGGCTAAGGCCTGCGTTGGGGCAGCGCCTTGCCGATGACCGCCAGCACCCTGGAATCGTTTGCCGCAACGCGCGCTTGAATCCAGGAGGCGACACCGTGGTAGGACTTCATGAAAACCTCCGAATGCCGCTCCCAATTGGTGAAGCGCACGTCGTCGGGCAGTTCAGGCCTGATGAGAATGTCGGTCTCGTTCAACAGCGGTTCGGGGCGATGATCGGCGAGCATGCTGAGCATGATGACTTGCAGCATGCTGGGCACCTGCGGAAGTCGGCGGCGGGAAAATGGATTGAGCATGGCGCCGATCAGTTCGAAGGCGCCGGGAATGGCTTCGTAGTCCACGGCATAGGACGTCGGCGACTCGAGCCCGGGCGCTACCACCACATTGGGACCGATTTTCATTGCCTTCATTTGCCCCAGCGGAATGTTGTCGACCAGCGCGCCGTCGACCAACATCTCGCCCTCTTTTGTGAAGAACGGCGGCAGCACGGCCGGTATCGACCCCGAGGCGCGAACAGCATGCCAAACCAGGCCGCGTCGATGAATTCGCGGCATGTGATCGCTGAGATTGCTTGAAACCGCGAAATAGGGCCGCCACAGATCTTCGATCAGCGTGTCGCCATATTCGGCCTTGAGGGCCGCATCGAACACCTTGTGGTCGATCAGCCCATAGCGCGGGAATGTCGGCCGGCGAAAGGCGCGGCGCTTGACGAAAATATTGTGCGTTCCCTCGTCCACTCGTTCGGGGTCGACGCCGTAGGCGAGCGCAGCCGCCATGGCGGCGCCTGAACTAGTTCCGCCCAAGATGTCGAACTCCGCGCCGGCCTCGCAGAAAGCCTTGTAGACACCGAGGTGAGCGCTGCCGCGCACACCCCCTCCCCCCGCAACGAAACCCAATGCCTGGCCGGTGAAAAAGCGAAAGAGCCGGCGAACATCGGCGTCGTCTACCAGAGCGACATGGTGATGCATCAACACATCGCGCGCCGCGAGCCAGTACGGCGTGCCCGACGCGATCGGGGTTCTGGCGTCATGAAGAATCGCCAGCCGCCGCACGGAATGCGCATGGATGGAAAAGGCAAATTGCTCGGCCGAGTTAAGTTCGACCGGAGCACCGGCCCTGGCGACGAGCAAGATTGCGTCGGCCTGGCGAATGCATTTTTTCGTCCAATCGGTGAGGTCCGGGTCGGCGATATAGAATACAAAGTCGGATTCGGCCTCTAACGAATTCAACCAATCCGAAATCATCGAATCTTCGAGCGAAGCGTTCGCAAACTTTGCCGCAATCTCGTCTCGGCTCAAGAATATCGTGCGTCTGGCGGCACCAAAGACGTTGCGGAGCAAATCGATGAACTGAGATGACGGCCGACTGCCGCCGGCCCACACCAGCGCAATCGTTCGCACGATATTTTGCGCTTTGCCCACGCCGTCGATGAGACCGGAAAGCCGGCGCGCCAGCGCAACAATCACCGCATCCTGAATCTCACGCGAAGATTCGCTCATTTGGCGGTAATGCTCGCGGGTGATCACCAGCACGCGCGAGTCACGCATGGCCTTGACGGTGGCCGTGCGCGGCATTCCAGCAAAGAAACCGATTTCGCCGATCGGCTGTCCCTGGCCGATTTCGCCGATCGGCTCGGTACGACCGGCCAAATGCACGCTGAATCGTCCGGACAGCACGAAATAAAGTGCATCCGGCGATTCGCCTTGCCGGACCAAAATCTCGCCGCGCGCAAGTTGCCGCTGCTCGGCTCCTTCGGCGAGGGCCTGCAGGCTCCCGAGCGTATTCTCATCAAGATAGTCGAGCACCGACCGAAGATTGGCCGGCAACTTGGCAAGGCTCATGGTAAAAGCCCGCTACTCAAGGAAGATCACCGAAACCCGAAGTCCAATCGGCAGGTTCTCCGGCTTCTGATCGAGATCGACGATCACCTCCATGACGTCACGATCGCTTTTGTCCGCGGGATCGGACGTCAATATTTTTCGCCGGCCCATGACCGGGGCAATTCTGGTCACGTGGCCGGGCAGGCGTTGTTCACCCATTCCGTTGGCCACGACCACGGCGCTCTGGCCAAGCTTGATTTTGCCGATGTCATGCTCGTCGACTTCGGCGCGGACCCGAAACTTGTCGATTTCGGAAAGCGTGAGCAGCGGCTTCGGGTAGAACAGACTGACCAGTTCGCCGACCGATACTTCCTTGCGAAGCACGATGCCGTCGATCGGGCTTTTCACTTCGCATTTGGCCAATTCCGCCGCCGTCGCATCGACCGTATGGCGGGCGGCCACCATTTTGGCCTCGCCTTCCGCCAATTCCTCTTCCCGGGTGCCGGCCTTCAGAAGCTGCAATTTCAGACGCGAGGATGCCACCTGCGCTTTCGCCATAAGGACATCGCGCTCATCGACGTCGCGTGTCGCCTGGCTCACCGCATTTCTGACGAGCAACGTCGAACTGCGCGACTTTCGCACCTCCGCTTCCGTCAGACGCGCCTCGGCCAGCGCCAAATCGGCTTCGGCAATCTCGAGCTCCTCGCGCCGTGGTCCATTGACGAGCTTGCGATAGTTCGCTTTCGCCGCGTCGTAGTCGGAAGTGCGCGCGGCGAGCTGCGCTTTGAAATCCGCGCAGCCGATGCGCACGAGAAGCTCCCCTTTCGATACATGGTCGCCTTGATGCACCGTTACTTGTTCGACAAGGCCGGTTGTTGCGGCCCCAATCGAGATCGGTTCCTCGGGTCCTTCGATCCGCCCTGGCGCGCCTGCAACCACCCTGCGGCCGTTCGCATTATCGGCGCCGCGGTCTTGCGCCAGCGCAGAGATTGCCATGAAAAGCAGCGCTGCCAGTGCCGATCGGAGGGCTATACGCGCCATCGTCGATCTCCCTGGACGCGTCCGTCCTCCAGCCGGACGACACGCTGCGCTTCGGGCAGCACGCGCGGATCGTGGGTGACGATCGCAACAACGCGCTCTTTGTCGCGCGCGATGTTCATCAGCAGCCGGGTAATTTGCGCCCCATTGGCGGCATCGAGACTGGCGGTAGGTTCATCGGCGAGTACGATGGCCGGCTTGTGGGCAATGGCTCGCGCGACCGCGACGCGCTGCTTCTCGCCCTGCGACATCTGGTCGGGCCGCAGATGCGCCTTCGCGGCAATGCCGACGATCTCCAAAGCATTCTTGGCGAGTTGCTTGGTATTGCCGACCCGGCGTATTTCCAACGAAAGCTGCACATTTTCTTCGGCATTAAGCGCCGGCATGAGTCGGAACGATTGAAAAACGTAGCCGATTTTTTCCCGGCGAAATGCCGATCTCTGCCTCGCCGAGAACTTCGCGACATCGCGACCTTCGACCATGAGCGCACCCTCATCCGGGTCGATCATGGCGCCGAGCACCGAAATCAGCGACGTCTTGCCGCTGCCTGAAGGCCCGGAGATGACGGTGAAGATTCCCGGGTCGAGCACGAGGTTGACCCGATCGAGCGCGGTTACTCGGGCGGGACCACGCCCAAACCCCAAAGTGACCCCGCGCAATTCGACACTAAGCACGAAACACCCTCGCGGGCTCGACGCCCAGGGCGGGCCGCACGGCAATCAAAGAAGCCAAAATGCAAAGCAAGACGAGCGCGCCGACAACAATGACGTACATCCAAAAAGGAACCGACAGCCAACTCACCATGACACGCAACAGTACAGCGAATGGCTCGACCACCGCCAGCCCGAACAAGCCGCCAATAATGCCGGACGTCAGCGATTGAACCAGGATCACAAAATGCACGTCGCGGTCGGAAGCGCCCATCGCCTTCATTGTGGCGAATTCCTCGATATTTTCCGCCGTAATGCTGTAGATGGCTTGTGCAACCAGCACCAACCCGATGCCAAAGCCGAGGACGGCCGCGATCGTCAGCGCGCCCCCGGCGCCGGTCTGCACCAGCCAAAACAGCCGCGAGCGCCACGACAATTCACTCGATTCCCAAACATCGACGTCGGGCATCCGGGAGCGCAAAGCGTCGCGCACGGCAACCGGATCGTAGCCCGCACGCACATGCAAAACGATAAAGCTCGTTTGCGTGCGTTCCATCCGCAAGTATCGATGCGCATCGACATAACTTGCGAAAATAATCGGCGATCCTAGGAACGAGGCAAAGCCGCTGGTCTCGGCCAAGAAATAGCCGCGCCGGCCGGCAATCTGGGCGGTCTTCGAGGCGCCGCCGTAGCCGAGCGTGCGCGCATCCGATGCATCAATCACCAGCGCAGAATCGCCAAATCCTTTGTCGGCTTCCAAGTCGGCAACGTCAGGCAGCCTCCCGCGATATTGTTTTTCGACCCCAACCACCATCGTCAGCATCTTATCGCCGTTCGGGCGCTCGATCGGCGCCCACCCGGCAATCCCCTTCCCGGCGTCGCGCACGCCGTCGACGCCGAGCGCCAGATAGGCATAGCGCTCGGGGATCGGGGTCACGTAATCGAATGTCGGCGTGCCTTTGCTGATAATCCAAAGATCGCCATCGACGGAGTCGACAATGCGTGAGGCCGCGTGGGTGAAGCTGTAAAGGAGGCTGCCCTGCACGCACATCAAAAAACTGGCGAATGCAATGCCGAATAGGGAAACCCACAATCGACCGCCCGATCTCCTCAGATTACGGACAGCAAGCGTGAATTTCATCGACCCGGTCGGACTCAAGATCATCTCGGTGTTGCGTTTGCACGCCTTTCTCGCACTCCTTGGTAGAGATGCGTGGCGGCGATCTCGCGCCGGCCAAATCCTGTGCTCGATGTAACGGCAGGAATCACCGGAATGCTCTTACCCAGCGTCATTGCGCAAGCTCACACGCATGGGCATGCCTTTCTTGGGCATCAAAAACATTTGCGCCGAAGGATGCGGATCGAAGTCCGGACTGACTTCGAAATGCGCCGCCCGGACGAAAGTCGCGATCATGATGGTCACTTCGATCATCGCAAAGGCCGCGCCGATGCATATGCGCGGACCCGCTCCGAAAGGCATGAACTGGTAGCGGTTGGGCTTCGGTTTTCCCGGTGCGAACCGGTCCGGATCGAAGCGGTCCGGATCGTCCCAGTAGCTGTGATGGCGATGGATGGCGTAGATCGGAACGAGCCCGATTGTCCCGGCCGGAATAAAGAAGCCATCCAACGTGGTGTCCTCGACGAAGTCGCGAACAATCACCGGCGCCGTCGGAAACAGCCGAATCGCCTCGTTCAAGACCTGCTGAACCGTGACAAGCTGTTCAACGTGGCCTGAGGTCACCGGGCCGGAACCGACCACGCGCTCGACCTCTTCGACCATGCGAGCTTCCCAGTCCGGGCTCTGCGAAATCAGATAGAGGGCCCAGGCCAGGAAAAACGCGGTCGTGTCGAAGCCCGCCATCAAAAATGAGAGAACGTTATCGACCAGAAGCTCTTCCGACATGACGCGGCCAGTCTCAGCGTCGGAAGCTCGCAATAAGCGCGCCAGCAGATCGTCCTTGTCTGCCTCGCTGCGACGCTGCCGGACCAGTTGGACAACGGCCTCATGCAAACGCTGCTCATGCGCCCGCATGGCTTTTCCGCCGGGCCGCGGCAGCCAATGCGGCAGCCCCATCAGGGTATAAATCAGCCACCAATTGGCGCCGCGATAATAGTCGGCATGTCCCTGCTCGATCGAATGCAACATATCAGCGGCGCCGCCGGCGAGCATCGTGTTCGAGATTACGTAGAAGGCGGCGCGCCGCATATCCGTGTCGATGTCACGAATTGCGCCGGAGGTTGCAGCCCGCCAACGTTCAACGGTGGCTTCCGCCGCCGCGGTCATTATCGGACCGTAGTGCAGCAATTCGTCGTGATGAAACAGCGGCGCGGCCGCCCCGCGCTGCCACCGCCATTGCTGGCCCTCCGAATGAATCATGGCGTTCCCAAAGACCGGCTTGAGAACGTTGACCTGCACGGCGCCTTTCGGGAATTCCGTACACCGCGTCAGCAGCAGCGTTTTGACCAGTTCAGTGCCGGTGAAGAAGGCCATGCGCGGCGGGCCGGGCGCGATCACCAACGGCTCGCGATAGGCCTGCTCCGGGATGACTTCCAGATTATTGCCGAGCAGCTTGGAAAGGTTGAACGGAAAGCGCAGCGGCTTGGCGGCCGGCCTCACCTTCGGCGGATAGAACGGTGCCGATCTGGTCGCCCTCTCGAGCATTTGAAATCTCCGGTCTCGCCCCTACGCCGCAGATTCGTTCGCTTTCTCTCTCAGTTTTCTGAGCGGCCTCTTGTCACGGCATATCTGATCGTAGAGCCGCTCGTAGTCTTCCCATTCCGTCTGGAAGATCCGGTCAAGCACCCGCGTTCCCAGCCCGTAGTTGCCAGTATAACGGGAATGATGCAGCGAGTGATAGGTCGTGCTGGTCAGCGCTTTGCCGAGCACCCGATTGAATTCCGTCGGTTTCAGCTCGAAGTTCGCGTGGCTGAACGAGTTTATGATCAGGTAGCCGATATACCATGCCATGATCCCAAAAGCGTTCAAGTTCGCGAATGGGTCAACGGCGGCAAGCGGAAGCAGAAGCCCGAGATCAAAGATCAGCTTTTCCGAAAACGAGAACGAGATGGCCGTAAACGGGCTGTTGAGATGGCTCTTGTGATGGGCCACGTGAATCCAGTGCAGTGAACGCAGATGAAAGGCGCGGTGCGAGCCGTAGTGCCAGATCTCCGCCCAGACTGTGATGATCAGAGCCGAATACCAGAATGACAGCACGCTCGTATTCTTGAAGAATCCGAAGAAAAGAAAAAAAGCCAAGATGACCGCGTGCATGGGCGTGTGAATCGAATTCTTCAACTCCCGTTTCATTTGATCCTTACCGATCGGCAAGTCGTAAATGGCGCGCGTGCATATTTTCCACTTTCGCGTGGCGGCCACGTACCAAAGCAAGGCCATGAGATGGCCCAAGACGGCGATGACAATAAGCGTGACAATTTCAGCGGCGGTAAACATCGGCCACCCCGGCTCATCACTCCCTTAGGCCCGCGGCGTGCTGCCGCACCCGATCGATCAATCTTATTGTTTTGGCCTTTATCATAAGGCGCGCATATCCGGTCAGCCCGACTTCTTTGACGAGACTCTTACCGTGCTTCACCAGGTCCAGCATCATCGGATAAGAAGGACCGTTTTCGCTGTGCAAAAACTTTTCTCCGGCGATCTTAAAGCCAAGCGCCTTGTAGTAGGGAATCAGAGCCGGAATGCAATCGATGTAGCACTCGGTGATATTGTTACGCAGGCCGTAGCGGACGACCGCCGCAACCAGTTTCATTGACGCCGGACTTCCGCGCCTCGATTTCTTGACGATGAACTTGGTGCAGATGCCGGTAGCGGCGGGATGCTGGGCCGATCTCTTCATTCCATATAATTCTTCAAGCACGCCGAGCTTGCTGTCGCGGGATAAGTTGGCGCGCATGGTGCCGATCGTCTCGCCGCCTTCGGTCGCGATGAAGACGAGCGCGGTGTCGTCCAGATGATCGGAAATTGTCCTGGCGCCGTGATCGGCATGCGGCGATTGCCGGCCGAGCTCCTCGCAATAGACCTGGTAGCGCAAGCGCTTGGCGCTCTCCAACATGTCCTTGTTGCAGCACAGCAGGATTTGAAAGTCGTGGCGACGCCCGTTCGCCGCCGCGCTCGAGTCCCAAGTCAAATTGTAGCTGGTTCTTTCCTCCGCGGTTTGCGCAAAGTGCCGCAGCAAATCCGCGGTCAGCGCCGGCTGCTCTTGTTCGAGGCGCGCCAACGACTGATCGTCAAGTACCAGCGCGCGCGTCGGCTTGCGCGCGACTACCGTGGCGGTGGCCGAACAGCCGCGCAGGTAGCCGATCTCGCCAAGCGGCGAACCCGCATCCGACACCACGAGCGGCGCCTGCGAATCGGCGTTTCCGCGGTCGACAACGACGCTGCCGTCCGTGATCACGTACATATCTTTGTAATGGTGCCCCTTCTGGCGCATGACCTCGCCGGGTTCAAAGCGAAGCTCCCTACACACCGTCCGAAGCAGATCGAGGTCGATTGTTTCCGGCTTTGGCACGTGATTCATTTCGCGAGCAGCGGTCGGCTGCCATTTCAATTCGCGGGAAATTTTGACATTGCAGAGACTGGATTGCAATCGGGTGTCCGGGATCAGTACATATGAGACGGCTGGGGCTCCTGGCTCGTGAGGGTGAGATACTCGCTGGGGGTTCGTCCGCCAAGGGCGCCGTGGGGTCTGTAATTGTTGTAGAGGTGAGCGAAGGCG
>Ga0335081_10003749_pt1 | contig 23933 bp, 23 predicted proteins | sample Lox_Sample_35_FD_206713 | JGI IMG/M metagenome (GOLD analysis project Ga0335081, IMG submission 206713) | Soil microbial communities from Loxahatchee National Wildlife Refuge, Florida, United States - Lox_Sample_3.5 | ecosystem: Environmental > Terrestrial > Soil > Wetlands | place: USA...
TCTTGTCGAAGAAGCCCAGCCAACGGTTCGCCTTGGAGGAGTTCGCGCGCAAGACGCCAGGGGCAAGCGCCGCAAGGCTGCGCGCGGTCATTGACCAGGCGGCGGTGTTCGCGGCCGACGAGAACCGCAAGATCGAGGCGCGCGACCTGAGGCGGGCTCTTGAAGAGGCCGGAGGGAAGGACAGGCCACTGATTCAGCCGGTCGAGTGGCAAGACATTGTGCTCGACGAGCGGGTCGAGCAGGATCTGCGGACACTGATCGAGCTTCTGAACGATTTCGAGAGAGCGGAAAAACTTGGCGTGGAAACTCCGACGGGACTGCTGCTTCTCGGACCTCCGGGGACGGGCAAGAGCATGATAGCGCGGCTGCTTGCCACACAGAGCCACCGCAGCTTCTATCCCATTACAGCGGCGGACGTGCTGGGAGGAGTGACCGGCGAATCGGTCAAGCGTGTCAGCGAGGTGTTTGCGCGAGCCAAGGAACACAGCCCTTCTATGATCTTCCTCGACGAGATGGACGGTCTGTTGCCGGGCAACAACCGTTACGTCGCCCAGCACGATCTTCAGGTTGTTGAACAGTTCATGATCGAGATCTCGAACCTCGAACCGCAACACAATGTCTTTCTGATAGGAACAACCAACCACGTCGAGAACATCGACTCGCGCGTGCTGCGGGGCGGGAGGTTTTCGGAAAAGATTTCGATTGGCCTTCCAGGTCCCGCAGGCACGAAGCGGCTGCTCGCGAAGTATCTCGGCGGCACGCGTTTGGAGCCGGGGTTGAGCGTCGAGGGCCTGGGCGAACTTTTCGCCGGCGTGGCTCCGGCTGACCTCGAAGCGATCTCGAAGACCGCCAAGCGTTTTGCCTTGAATCGCGCGGGCCAGGCCGAGGAACTACCCGCCCTCAGCTTGAGCGATTTCAAGCTGGCGGCCGAGCGCGTGTGTGGCGCGGCCTAAGCCGGCCCCCATTCGAAGTTCTCGCCTCTTCTGTGCCCTCCCTTCACCTTCAGCAATCGTCCAATCCCACCTTCACAGCGCCAAGGTCCAAAAGGTTCGGCCTTTTTTGACAGGCTCGACACGTCTCTCTTAGTTTTCTCGTGGCCTCGATGCGAATCTTGCCGCAACAAGCACGAACCGGCAGGAGCGAAACGGGCCGGAAAGGAGAGACTGATGCGAATCGAGTGCGACAGGACCTTGAAGAAAGGCCTCGCCGTGGTGGGAATCTGCTTCATCCTAATGGCCCAGTACGCCTGGGCGCAGAACCTGGGCTCGGCACCACAAACCAACGTCGCGGTCCAGGGTGAAACCGGGGCCCAGCCGGAAGGGGCGTTCCTGAATTTCATCAACTGGGTCGGCAACGTGATCGCGCCGGTGGGAGCCGGCGGGGCGGTATTGGGGGCCATCGTGTCATGGCTCACCGGCCGTGGCTTCGGCCGCTGGCTGTTTGCGGCCGGGGCCTTGCTTGGCGTCTCAGGGCTTACGCGGCTCCTGGAATTCTGGATCACCAACGGGACGGGAGGTGTGACTTAACACAGACCTTTGCGGGACCCCTCGGCCGGGGCAGGCGGTCTGACTGCAGACTGGCGCACAGCACACACTGCCTGCCCCAAACCCTTAACCTTCACCGCCCCATCGGGCCTCAGAAGTGAGCACCGATCATGGCTGTACCACAACTGGTAAACGACATCATCAATACGTTGCTGGCGCTGGCGGGGCCGGCCGCGCTCGTCTCCCTGGTGCTCGCCGGAATCAGCCTGCGCCGCGAGGGTGGAACCACCTTCCTGATCGGCGGCAGCTTCACCAAATGGATGTTCTGGTCGGTCGTCTTCCTCACCCTAACCCCGCTCCTCAGCTGGTTCAGTTCGTTCGGTGTCGGTGTGCCCCTGCCGGGCGGCGGGATCGGCACTTCCTGGCTGAATTCGTTCCAGACGGATGTTTCGAATTTTGTGAACAACTTCGTCATCTCGCGCCTGGCGACGACACTCGCGGCCTACTTTGTGTTGCGCGCGATTCTCGATACGGCGTCGGGAGGGCATCCATTGCCTTCGGTGCTCGCGGCGATGTTCCTGCTGGGAGCTCAGGCCACCTACACTCTGATGCAGAGCTACAACACCGGCACGCAGTACGCGACCGCCGACACGCTCGACAGCCTGTGGAATTACATCGCCGGCACCTTAATGCCGATTACGGCGGGCCTTGCCGTCGTCGGCGCCATTATCAACTTCGCGACGAACAAGCCCGCCTTGCGGCTGGTCGGCGTCGCCCTGGCCATGCTTTCGGTCTCAGCCCTCTGGTACCTGGTGAGGGACATGATGTCGTAGAGGAGGTTGTCCCCGGTGTCTTTTCAAAACGGCATTCTGAATCTGACGAACTGGTCGGCCAACGTGATCCTGCCGACGCTGGCGGGCCTCTTTATCATCATCGCCATCATTCAGTTTTCACGGGGCGTGGATTACTCGCGAGCGATGTACGGCGGCTTCCTTTGCCTGATGGCTTCAGGGCTGCTGCGGGCGCTGGAAACCTTCACGGGCCAGCGGGCGTGGAACGACCCGGACCAGTACTGGATCGCGCTGGTCACGCTGGTCGATTGGCTGGGGAACGTGATCCTGCCTCTCTACGCAGCCCTACAGGTCGCGGCCGGAGCACTGGCGTTGATGACGGACGTTCGATTCCACTATGCGAGCGGCTGGATGCGCCATTTCGCGGCCGCCGGGCTGTGTCTGCTGGTCTCGGGCTTCTTGCGGCTGGGTGAGTTCTTTGTGGTCCAGGGCAAGGGAGGAGTGACTTAGCCGGGAGGAACAAGATGGCTCTCGAGGTAACACCGTTCTACCGCAACCTGCGCACGCGAGTCACCTTCCTGGGGCTTGAGGCCGAAGACCTCTTCGCCATCCTGGCCATTGCCGTGGTTGCGAATCTGCTGGGGAGGTTTCTCAACCGCGAGATGTTCGGCTTGCCCATGAACATGGTCTTGCAGTACGTCGTGCCCCTGCTCAGCGTCCCGGCGCTGATGCTGTTCAAATACGGCAAGCAACGCGGCTACCTCACTGACTGGGTCATGTTCCACGCCAAACCGCACGTCTACTCAGGCCTGGAACGAGACCGCCAACTGACCCGTGAATACATCCGCCTGGAGGATCCCGCGTGCCGGTAACCGCAAAACAGTACGAACAGTCGAGCGCTGCCGCACCGCTCTGCGAGCAACTCAGGATTCGCGACTTGCTGGACAACGTTGCCGTTCAGGTCGACGGATCGTTCGTGGCGGGCTATGAGCTGAGCGGCATGAATTCTTACTACGCAAGCGACGACGGCCGGAACCGCACGAAGAGCGCCCTCGAAGCATTGGTGCGTTCGCTCGCCGAGCGTTCGATGCGCATGCAGATCCGGCACGAAATCTCGGAAGGCACAGACGGCCTGATCGGGCGTTACAACGGGGAGCAGCGCAGCACGAACCCGGTGCTTCAGGCCCTGGACCGGGTCCGCACAGAGGAATGGCGCCGTAAAGAGGCTGCGGGCTTTTACCTCGGCCATCATCTCCATGCCTACTTCATCTGGAACCCCCGCATTCATCACCAGTCACCGGACTTCGAATGGAAGCGGAAGATGCGCCAAGGAGAGAGCTGGAGTCTGGCCGCAACCAAGTGCATCGAGCGCAGCCGCCGCGAGCACGAAGACCTCCTGGCGGAATTCGAGAGTCTCCTCAGCGGGGTCGAAAGCAGCCTCGAAGCTACGGGCATGCGCAGCCGACGCATGAACCACGAAGACGTCTTTCTCGAAGTCAAACGTGCCCTCAACCCTCTGGTCGCGGACAAGGTCCGTTACCGCGGGCCCGAGAGGGCGCTCTGGTACCAGAGTGCGCGCAGCCAGATGGCCAACGTCAACGTCGAGGACGAGCAGGACGATTACTTGAAGCTTGGCGGGTTGCTCTATTCCTGGATCACGCTCAAGGATCCACCCGATGCGACCTTCCCCGGAATCCTGCGCGAGTTGGTCGTGGCCGACTTTCCGCTCGTGATCAACGCGGAGGTGACGCTGCCCGACCAGGCCAAGGCCGTCAAGCAATACAAGGGGCGGCTGCGCAAGATGATGGCCGCGCAACGCGATATGCACGGAGGGTTTCGCGTCAACGTGGACGCCCAGGTCGCCGAGAGCCAGCTCGTCAGGATGCTCCAGGACCTGATCTCGAGCTCGCTCAAGAGCTGCCAGTTAAGCCTGATCATCGCCGTGCGGACTTCCAAGCCTGCACGCAACCGGCTGGAGCGAGAGCAGGCGGAGCGCGTCCTGGCCGACCGGCGGCAGAGGACACTACACGCCATCGCGCGCATGAACGGCGCGCGCGGAATACCGGAGACTTTGGCTCAAAAGCGCCTCTTTTTTGGAGGGCTGCCGGCGATGGCGGGAGAGAACAAGCGCGAAATGGACGCGCTCACCCTTCACGCCGCCGACCTGCTGCCGCTGGAGATGCCATGGCAGGGCACGCCCAATGCCCCGGCGATCCTCTTCGAGACCCCGTACCGGCAACTGCTTCCGTTCTCCCTCTTTGATTCGGGCCTGAGCAACGCCAACCTCCTGGTGATGGGCGCCAGCGGCAGCGGTAAGACCTTCCTCACGCAACTCCTGCTCTTGATGCTCGCGCGCTTGAACCCGCTGATCTCGATTCTGGAGAGCGGCGATTCCTATCGGCCGCTGGTCGAGCTCATGGGCGGTCGGGTGATCGACGTGGATCTCGAGGGACACGAGACACTGAATCCGTGGGACCTGCCCCTTGGGCAGACGGCGCCCGGCAACGACAAGGTGGCCTTCCTGAAGAACCTGACGTTGCACATGCTCGGCGACAGCCCGGCCTCCGACCGCTCGTTGCTTGAAAACCTGCTGAGCGACGCCATCACGCGGACCTACAAACGCTGTGGCATCCGCTACTCGAATCCGATCCCGACTTTCAACGACCTGCGCGAGGAGCTCGCGCAATGGCGCGACGAAGAGCGCATGCAGCGCACGATGGATGAAGCGCATTTGGCTGCCATTAAGCTCCGGCAGTGGACCGGCGAGAAAGGGATCTACGCCCGGTTGTTTGACGCGCCGACGACGATGCGCCTGGACAGCAATTGGCTCTTCTTCAACGTCGAAGGGCTCCGGTCGGATGCCAAGCTCGAAACTGCCATGAGCATGCTGATTGCCTACGCCATGGCAACCCGCGCTGCGGGGAAAACCGGCCAGCCGAGCGTCACGGTTCTCGACGAATGCTGGTCTCTGCTCGACTCTCCGGCCCTGGCACCCGAGGTCGTACAGCTCTTCCGGACGGCACGGAAGCGGAATTCCAGCGTCTGGGGCATCAGCCAGACCGTTGAGGACTTTGTCGGGACGGAGACTCAACCTCGCGAGCACGGTCCGGGAATCCTCAAGAACGCCACGACCAAGATCATCGGCCAGCAACCGGGAGACACGACTCCGCTCGCGAGTCACTTGCACCTCAATCCTGTGGCGCTCAGCGAGATCAAGCAGTTCAGCGCCCCGAAGAAGGGGCAATACGCGGAAGCGCTCCTGGTTCTCGGCGAGAAGGCCGACACAACCCAGACCGTTCGGATCACACCTACGGCGCTCGACTACTGGGTATGCACGACCTTTCCCAGAGAGCGGAGGTACCGGGCGTGGTTTCTCTCGAAGAACCACAGCCGGCCTCAACTCGAGAACTACGAGGAACTTGCCAAAACGTTTCCCGCGGGGTTGGCGGAGATAGCCCCGCTGCCCGAAGAGCTTTGCGGGGAGGTCAACGCCGCCTTCGCGGAGCAAAAGCGATAAGGAGGATACCGATTCTATGACTGCCGCTTTCTTTCTGCTGTTTTCCTGGTTCATCGTCACGGCCAAGACGAAGCGCCGGTTCGTCGCCGTAGCGCTGGTAGGCACGTTCGCCGCGACCCTGATCTCCCCACCGCGGGTCGAGGCGCAAGGCAGCCTGGTTGCCGCAATCGATGCGGTGCTGAACGTCATCAACGGAATCATTCAGACCGCGCTCAACAGCATCAACGGTGTGAGGTCCGCGATCAGCGCCTTCTACCAGAGCGTGGTTTGGCCTGAGCAACTGATCAATCAGGCCAAGTCGCAGGTCTCGCAAATGATCAGCCAGTACCGAAGTCAAATGTCTGGCATCTTCGCGACCAATTTGAGTAGCGCCACGTTGCCGACACCCCAAGCCCTCGAAAGCGTCATGCGAGACCACCAGACCAGCGATTTCGGGACGCTCGCGACCGACTACACCAACAACTACCAGGCCGTCCCGGGCGCGACCAGCGCGAGCTCGGACGACCGCAACCTGACGGACATGGACGATGCCTTGGCGATGGACAACCTCAAGACATTGAAGGCGACCGACCAGGCAGTTGACCTGACGCTGAGCGTGGCGGACCAGATCGAGGATGGAGCCAGTAGCGCTGCGCCAGGCTCAGCCCCTTTCCTGACCGCAACCGCGGTCGCCGCCAGCATCCAGAGCCAGGCGCTTACGCAAAAGATGATCGCGGCCGAGCTGCGCCAGGAGGCGGCCGGTTTGGCCCATGCGAATGCGTTGCGAAAGCGGCAAGCCACTTTCACCGGTCAACTGGGCACCGAAATCCAGAACCTGCTGAAACACAACTGAAAGAGGAGGAGACATGAAGAACCTTTGGAATAGGACCAAGCGCAGCATCAGGCTAGCTCTTGGTTGGGCGTGGGGGCACAAGACACGCGTCGCGGCCCTGGTGCTAGTTCTCGCGCTGATAGTCCCCAGGCCGGTCGAGAGCCAGTTTTTCGACCCGTGCTGCGCCATCCTGGCGGCCGGCCTCTCGACCATTTCGAGCACTCTAAGCAGCGTCATCGGCGGCGGGCTAGACAGCATTCTCTCGATCGAGCAGACCATCTCGAACTTCGAGCAGACCGTCGTCTGGCCGCAGAACCTGATATCGCAGGCTCAGGCCCTCGTTGGCACTCTCCAGAGCACTTATACCCAAATTCAAGGTGTGATCAACACTCCCGTCAACAGTGCGACTTTGCCCGCAACCCAACAGCTCGAAAAGAATCTGCTCTCGGCAGACTCGGGCCAGATTGGGCAAACCGGTGCGGACTACGTCGGCGTCTACGGGTCAGTGCCTGCCGACAACGCGGCCCCTGCCGCGGTCCGCAATCAAGTCGACATGACGGATGCAGCGGCGCAAGCCGCCATGAAACGAGCGATCGAGATCGACCAGCTCGCCGACCTCGAGATCGATGCGGCCAACCAGATCAACCAGAGTGTTCAGACGGCGGCGCCGGGCAGCGCCCCGATCATCGAAGCCCAAGCCGACGCCTGGCTGGTGCGGGCGAACGCGTACACACAGGCAGCCACGGCCGACCTGATGCGGGTGCGTGCCGTCGCGCTCGCGAACAACGGAGAAGACATCAAGTCGGGCTCGAGCAATACGGCGGCGCTCGGGCAGCAACTGATGAACCTGTTGAAGAGGCAATAAGCCATGGGAGACTTCTACTTCGAACAACTGCTCAACACGGCGCTCGGCGGAATCGACAGCAGCAACATCATGACGAGCGTGCTTGCGGTGGCGGCGTCGATCCTGCTGCTGAGCTTTCTCTACAGCGCCTATGAAGCCTTCGCGGCGGGCGGAGACGTACGGGTGCTTGCGGGTTCCGCCGCGAAGTATCTCGTCCTGGGTCTGATCTTCGCGAGCTACGGAACCATTTTCCGGGACGTGATCGGCATGTTCAGCTCGGTTGCCGACTTCATTTACTCATCGACCGGAGTGGGCGACCTGTTCAGCAATTGGCTGAATCAGCTCAGCAACTACGCGAGTACGAACGGCTGGTCCTCGATCTGGGGGCTCATAAGCGGTGGCATCTCGGGCTTCTTGAGCATGGTCATCATCATGGCCGGATTCATCATCTACCCGCTTTCTTATCTCCTCTTCACCGTCTTCTACGCTTTGTACGGGTCGATCCTGTATGTGGTAGGCCCCTTTGTGCTGGCGCTTCTGCCGAGCCGCAGTCTGGGCCAGTTGGCACGAACCTATGCGGTGAATCTGATGATCTTCGGAGCCTGGAGCATTATCTACGCCACCATCCAGGTGCTCATGTCAGCCATCAATCTCAACACCATCGACAGCGTGCTGAATGCCAATGGTGTCCTCAACAGCTTCATCGGCTCGGGAAGCATGATCCTCCTGGCGCTCGTCAGCGTGCTGTTTTCGATCTGTATCGCCTTCATACCGTACTTCGCGAGCCGGATCGTGCGCGGGGACGTTGGAAGCACGATGCTCGCGCTCGGCGGCGCGGCGGTCACGGTAGCCAGCACGGCGGCGGCGCTGGCGGGTAAAGCTGTGGCCAGTGGAGGAGCAGGGTTCGGTTCAGGAACTTCCGGTGGGCGCAATCGCCGGGATGACGACGGAGGTGGAGGTGGAGGCGGCGGCGCAGTAGTGGGCGGTGGCACCGACTCAGCTGTCTACTCTTCGAGGCCACCCAGGCCACCGTCCTTGGAGATCGCAGGCGCCGCTTCTAGTAAGCGAAGTGAGGAGAGTATTGGCGCGAGCCCGCCATCAAGTTCCGCGCCTAGGCTCGGCCAGCCAGATGTAAATCTTAGTCAACCGCGCGGCTCTGGTCTCGCCGATTCGGCCTTCTGGTATGCCGGGTACAGCCTGGGCAAGCTCATGGGACCGAGGAGGAGTTCATGAAGCGTACGAGCGATGCGGCCGAGCGACCCGAAACCCTGAGCTATACCCGGTACTACGAGCACGACGGCATGCTCCGGGCCTACGCCAACCGCGCCATGGCCCTGGCGATGATCTTCGGGGCCATTGCGCTCGCGGCGCTGGGCTTTGCCATCTACGTTCGCTTGCAGCCGCCGACGGTCATTCGGGTGGACAAGGACGGCAACGCGGCTGTCGTCGGAGCGGCCGCGCAGCCAGCGGGCGCCCGGTTTATGTTGTCCGCCGAAGCGGCCTCCGAGGCGGCACCCACCGACCTCGAGGGCAAGGCGGTGGTTCGGCGCTTCCTCGAGCAATATCTCTCGTACACGCCGGACTCGGTTGACCGCAGCCTGGCTGATTCCCTGAACATGATGACGACCAACCTGCGGGTGTACACCTTGAACAAACTCCGCGACGACGACACCGTTGGCAAGGTCAAAGATGACCACATCATCGCCGACTTCCAGATCCGGTCGATCGATCACGTGAAAGGGACACCCTGGAGCTACGTCGCCTTCGGAGTGAAGGAAGTGCATCGCGTGCACAACGGGACCGAGGTTACGGATCGTATCGTCGGCCGCTATGACGTGCGCCTGGTCGAGGTGCGACGTTCCGAAACGAATCCGAGTGGGCTGCTGGTGGCGCAGTATTCCGAGCAGCAAATGGTCGGAGACCGTGACACCGGCTTGCTTCAGCAGAGCACGATTGAGAACCAGAATCCGTAAGTCGTCTTCTGTCACGGCGCGGTATGAGCCGTCACTCTGGCGGCGAGCCAGCCAGAGGCAGTCTGGCGATTCCCCAAGGGGCGCTCGATAAGAGCCCTGGCGGCCCCAGGGCTGGACGTAGCTGCGGCACCCGGAGATTCGGGCCAACTGGGGCCGCCAGAAAGGAGGAGCATGGCAGCAAGCATCCCTGAGGAAGCCACGGAAGCAAAGGGTCCCCAACCTGTCAGGCGCCCAGAGAGTCCTAATCGGAAGCCGGTCTCGCCAGAGCCGGCAGCGCCGGTGCCGCGCTTCTTTCTCGCCAAGTCCGCTGCCAATGGCATCATGCCGTCGTTCGACCGCGAGCTGGCGAATGAAGCCGAGGCGATGATCGAGTCGCTGAAGAGCGGGCTCAACTACTTCAGCGTGGTTGAGTACCGGGCGATTTCGGATTGTTCCGGGAAGCAGCCGGTGGTGAAGAAGGAGCCTGTCAGACGAGCGTCTTAGGCGGCGGGGAGTCAAATCCGCCATCAGTTCTTATAGCGCCTCCGAATATGGCTTTATTGCTGTAGACGAAAGCCCTCTGCAAGCTCATTGCAGTTCAGTGTTGTTTCGGTTCCCGAGCGAACGTGGCCGCGGACCTAACCGTTTTCGGCACACGGCAGCTTTGAAGCCGGGACAACGGCCTCCACCCAGAAGCGAGAAGGAGGAGAAACCCCACGGCGACTTGGCAGCTTCGTAGCGTGCCGCCGGGGAGAGAGTAGAAAGCAAAAACTACAACTCGAGCTGGCCGGCTCTTTCGCAGCCCGGCCGGAAACCGTAATCCCGTTTTCGGCAAGGACAGCGAAGAGCCGCAGGAACGGCCTCCGAGTCTGTCTTTGCCTGACAGACCAAGGAGGATGAGATGACACCTAACGTCAGCGTTCCAAACAGCGCATTACGGGTCGTCACGTTCGACATCAACGAAATGGGCGAGATGGTACGGAAGGTTCCCAAGCTGGACAAGGAAGAGCAACTCGAGAATACCGTTCTCCAGGGGCTCTATCCCGACATCCGTGTCGCCCGGCTCAACATTCCACCTGGCCGACTGGAAGCTTTTCAGGAGGCGCTGGTGGAGCATTCAATGAGTGACTTCGAGGCGGATGGCGTGCGCTACCGTCTGGTCGGCGCAAGCGCTTCGGCGAAGAGCGGCAAGTTCTACGCCGTGGACGAGCGCTACGAACGAGCGATTGGCGCCCGCTTCCAGCACTGGCCCCAGGCCGCAGTGACCTACTTCGGCATTCTGGCGGGGCCGTGCCAAGTCCGCATTGAGTTGCCCCAAACGCGAGTCATGGTCGTCCAAGACCACGAACTCGGCACCAACGACTGCCGTGGATGGCTCTCCCAGTCGCTCTTCGCGAGACTTCACGCTCAACACCAGGGAGCTCTTGTGGCGCGAGAAATCGCGAGGCTCTCGCGTACGCAAGGACCTCTGGCGCCGGCAGAACATGACTCCGTCGTCAAACAGGCACAACACAATGCCCGGGAGCTGGCCCTACCGCCTCATCGGCTGTATCAGTTCCGGCTGGCTTTCGACAACACCCAGGCGAAAGGCTCGTTCAAGGTGATGGCGGATAACGTCGCGCAAAGGCTCGGCGCCGACATCATCCTGCCTGAATCGAGCGTCAAGCCTGAGTACAAACGGCCGAGCAGTTTCCTAGACCTGTTCCGGACGGAGCATCGCAAACTCGAAGTCCGGACCTCGGTCGGGCCGGTCGTGCTGGGAATCCGTGACGTTTCGCGGCCTCTGCAGTTCCAAAGCAGCTACACCCTGGTGGTCCACGCGCCCTGGGACTCGTTTCGGCTCGAGATTATGCCCAAGGCTCTTGCCGAGGCGGAGAGGTTGCGAGCCGCCGTCAACGAAAGCCGATGGGACCAGATCATCGAGATCCTGGGCGGATCAATGGCACAGACACCGGGTGAGGACGGGGGCGAGGAGAACACCGAGTACACGTCCTACGAGCACACGATCGTGGAAGCGGCCCTGAAGATGGACGCGAGTGGCTCGATCGCCTTGCATCCCTACATCAACGATTCGCTCAACCGGCTGCTTTCCCGCTGGACCTTCAAGCTGGCCACGGGGGGCGGGTTCAAGATGCCGGCCTTCGCACTGGCCGACGACGGCTTCCTGGCTCTTTACGAGGACCGGGTGGTCTCGGGTTCAGATTGGATTCCTAAGGACCGCGCCATCACTTCGCTGGCTTGTCAGCGAGGGCTGGTGGTTCGGTACCCGATCCGGATGTTCGAGGATTTGCTGCCCTACCAGCCGCTGCCGACCGATGATGCGGTGGCGCTGGCGTGGGACAGGATCGAAAAACAGACCGGGCATCCGATTGACCCGAGGTTCGTCGTTGACCTGGTGGAGCAGCAAATCAAGCTCAAGGGCACCTTCACGCTGCATTCCGAAACGGCGGCGAGGAATGGCGGGGACTTCGACTTCGACCTGATTGCCGTGGTCGAGGGAGATGAAGAGCACTTTCCGCGGTTCGTCAACAGCCGTTTTGAGCACCAGGAGCGGCAGATCACCCGCAAGAGCAAACCTACCAAGCGGCGCAGTCCGTGGCTCAATCTGGCGCACGTTGCCAGTGAAGCCAAGGGAAACCGCATCGGCTCGATCACCAACCAGATGATTTCCTGTTATCCGGCAGGGAAGATCGACGAAGCCTACCAACTGGTCGACCAGCTCCAAAACGAACTCGACAGCCTGAAGTGGGGCACCGAGGTCGATCAGAACATCATGGCGGAAATCCGCAAAAAGGTCCCGCTCGCGCCCTGGCTGCGACTGAAGGACGAAGACAGGGTCAGACGGATGCCTCTGCACCTGGAGGTGCCGGAAACCGACAAGGTGGGACTGCTCTACAACCACGTGCGGAAGCAAGTGGAGGACTTCTTCGCTGCCAGACTCACGGTTGGGGACTTCTACGGGCTCATCATGGGAGAGACGTTCACCCGCGAAATGTCCCGGGAGTGCCAGCTGCTCGTGAGGATGTACGGCAAGCAGGTCAAAGAGCTGGTCGAGGAGCGCGAACGCCTGGAGAAGGCGCTCGCGCAAGCTGAAGCGGAGCTTCAGGCGAAAAGCGACGATCCCGAGGCTCGCCACGAGCTCTACGCAAGCCGCAACACGGCGCGGAGCGCAGTCTACGCTTTCAAGGAACGCTTCCGTGCCGACTTCAAAGCGCTGAAATCGGTCATTCGGTCCTGGGCAGATGGAAAGCAGGAGAACCGGCGCGGTTGGTGCCAGGCCCTTCACACTGTGGTCTCTGGAGGGCACAGCAACGGCTCGTTGCTCTTCTACGCCTTTCCCCAGGAAGTGATCGACAAGATCGGGGAACGAACCGGAAGCACCCCTGTTCAAGTCAAGGTCCCCGAAACGATCGAGGGTCAGGTTCGGCTGGACGAAGATGGTCGTCTGTTCTTCGTCACGCCGCTTCCTAATGGCGATGGCACCACCCTGCCGCACGAGACGCTCCTGATGGAGATCAAATCCCAGGGACGCGTCATGCGTGACGGTCGAGTGGTCGATCGCATCCAGCCGTTTCCGCTCAAAGCAGGACCGGCGGAACTGCGGGACGGGACGCTGACCTTCGAACACATCCGTCAGCGGGCTACGGTCAAGCGACCGAAACACAGCCGGTCATCGGCTGACACGGTCACCTCGATCCAGCCGTTGCTGTGCGGTCTTTGCAGCCGGCCACTCGCTTTGGAGCCGTCGACCGGGAGCGTCCATATGCGATGCGCGGCACAGGCTTCGAAAGAAGGGTGAACGGCGATTAGCCTGGGAGGCCCGGTTGGGAACCGGGTCTCCCAGTGTTCTTTGTCAGGCGAAGTGATTTCACCGGGAGGTGGAGGGATGAAAAGAGCAACCACATTGGTCGTGTTTCTGATCGTGGCTTGTAGTACAGCCCGAGCTCAAAAGATCGAAACGGAGAAGCCGGGAGGGGGCCGGATCGTTCATGTCCAGACCGCTCTCAATCACCTGACGGTGATCGAAGTCGGCGAGCCGGTGACCATGGTCGCTGCCGGCAGCGATGTCTTCAAGGTCGAATGGCGTGAGAACAAAGTCTTTGTGCAGCCGACCGAACCAGGTGTGGCCACGAACTTGTTTGTCTGGACAGCCGCGGAACGCCTTAACTACGAGCTCGATCCGGCGGGTCCTGTGACTGGAATGGACTTCGCTATCGATGAACCTGTGCCCCCGCCCGCGGTGGCGAAACCAGCCGCAGTATCTCACGAAGACCGGGAGGCGCAAACCGATGCCCTTTTGGGCGGCCGGCCCGTGCGTCTGGATCGGTTCAAGGAGCCCAAGAACCGGGTGATCGTGTTGCTGAAGGATACCTTCAGGCGTGACAACGAGCTCTTTGTTCGTTACGCCGTCCGGAACGACAGCAAGCAGTTTTATGATCCTGGCAAACCTCAGGCGTTCACGCTGCACGCTGCGCAGTCGCGGCAACTGTATCGGAGGGTCAACTCCCAAGTCGCTGAGGGCGAGGTGAAAGGGCTCGAAGGGGCGGAGGAGCATCCGGCCGAGGTGCTGGACGCCGGGGTGCGCTCGACCCGGGTCGCGCCCGGCCAGGAAACCGTCGGCGTTGTCGGGGTGAATTTGCCGGCACCAAAGAACGGCGCGCCCACTGTGCTTCGGCTGACATTTGCCAATGACAGCAAGGGTCCGATTACCGCCACTTTGGTGCTTTAGCCATGCCCGATAAACTCACAGCGAAAGAAGCGCACGCCGCGCTCGTTGAATATTTCAAGTCGCGCCGCGACCTGGGATTGTGGAAGGCTTTTCTGAACCTGCTTCTCGAGCCCCAAAACCCCTTCGAGCCCAAGACGCGCCGCAAGCCGCGGCAAAGCTTCGTTCTGGCAGTTGTCGTCGTCGGCCTGCCCACGGCTGCCTTTGTGTATTTCAACTTCTGGCTTTGACCGATCTGGAGTCCGAGCCCGACGTCCCCTGTGAGGTGCGACTATGCTCAGAAAGTTTGAAGCCTTTGCTCTGTTCCTGGCAGCGATGTTGGCGCTGGCGCTCGAGGCAAGCTTCGTCTACTGGATCTGGTGGCGACCGCTCGTGCCCGAAACGCCGACTTCGGCCGTCTCGTATGCGGGGCACTGGATGAGCCCGGCGCTCCCTCAGTACTGGCTGATCGGCGCCCTACTGGCCCTCTTTTACTACTTGATTCCCATCGCTCATCCCGCCGTCCGATTGGCCACGGACCAGCACGTCGCCTTCCGGCGAGCTTTCCTCCGGACCTGGTACTGGTTCTTGGCGTTCGCCGGAGTGCAGGGTTGTGCGCTCTATCTTGGTTACCTGGGGTTGGCGCATCGATGAGAAGGTACGATCAACAACGGGTCCACCCCCCGATGCTTGAGACCATGCCGGCTGTCGTCGTCGGCGTGGTCCTGGTCTCTCTGAGCTTGGGGGCCTATATCGGGCACGCCCGGCTTTACTTCAGCCTCGTCCAACTGATGGAGATGTTCTGTTACTTCTGCCTGATCGCCACGGGAATCGGATTCTCCGCGTGGTATCTGACCACCCGGCGCTCCCGGCGGGAGAACGAGTGGCCTCATCCGCCGCTGGTCCTGTCTCCGGGCAAGGACGAACGTCTCGCTCGGCGGGCCTGGCAACAGGACTCCGTCATTCTCGGCTACGACGTGCATGCCAAGCCCTGGCTTTGGCCCGACAAGGTCCGCGTGATGCAAGGCATCGTCCTCGGGATGACGGGGGCCGGGAAAACCACCCTCCTCAAGAACATCATCACCCAGGACTTGATGCGCGTCGTAGGCCCCCCCGATGACCCTCATCGCATTCCCATGGTCATCTTCGACGGCAAGGGCGATCTCGACTTCTTCAACGACCTCGTGCCTTATATTCACCGCGCCGGGCGCTCCGACCAGTTGCGGGTCCTCGATCCCTCCCGCCCCGACATCTCGGTCCTCTACAACCCCTTCCACTGCACGAACGAGGACTACATGGCGGTCGTCAACATGGTGTTCGGCTCGTTCAACCTCCATGACGAATTCTTCGCTAAGCACCAGCTCAACTACCTCGCCGATATCGTGCGGGTACTGGTGTACACCGGCCTGCCCTTCAACTTCTACGACGTGCTGGTCATGGCCATCGACGAACAGGTCCTGCGCGAACAAGTCGAGAAGGCCGGCTCGCGGATCGACCACGACCCCGGCATCACCACGCAGCGGCGCCTGAACTTCGAAATGTCGGTCAAGAACCTCCTCCAGTCGTTCCAGGACCGGGAGCGCGTCCCCAAGATCCAGGGGCTCCTCAATGAATGCATGACGTTTCTCGACGACGAGCTCTCGGTAATCACTGGACCTTACGAGGACTTGCTCTCGATCGACGAGGTCATCGAGAAAGAGCTCATCCTGTTCATCACCCTGAACGTCAACAAGAATACCGAACCGGTGCGCGCTCTGGGCAAGATGCTCCTGCAGAACCTCCAGCTCATCGTCGGCAAGCGTTATGGGAACGAAGGCCTCCGCCGGCAAGGCGGCTACCGGCCGATGTTCAGCGTCGTGCTCGACGAGTTCGCGCCCTTCGGCTACAGCAACTTCGCCCAAATCCTGCAAACCGCCCGCGGCACCAACACGGCCTTTCTATTCTCGATGCAGTCCCTGCCCCAGTTGCTGCGTGTCGGCCGGGCCTTCAAGGACGAAGTGAGCTCCGCGCCTAACACCACCATGACGCTGCGCACGCGCGACGAAGAGACGGCCCGTTACTTCCTCCGCGCCTCGGCCGAGCACGTGGTGACCCGGCGCAGCCGGACGGTCGAGAAGTGGAAACTGTTCGGCTACGAGAAGTACGAAGACACCGGCCGTGCCGTCGAGCGGGAGGACAGGGAAACGCGCGCCCTCGACGAGCACATCAAGAACCTGCCCAAGGGTCAGATGGAGATCCTGATGACCGACGACACTCGTGGCACCCTGCACCGCCTGCTGCATGTCAGGCCCCCGTCCGACATCCGTATCCCAGCCTTCGGAACACGAGACGCCATGGGAAGGCCTCGGGCGTGGTGGACTCCGGAGCTTCATCCGCGCCTCCGGCAGTCACGCGCTGATTCGGTCGGGGCGCATCTCCGGTTCAAATCTCCCAACCTGAAGTCCGACGAAAGGTATCGCCGCCGGGAATGGGGGACCCGTCTATGAGACCGGCGGTGATCGGTCTGATGCTGGTAACGGTCGTCGCCTCGCCGACCCAGTCTGCCAGGGCCCAATCCCACGAACTGCCCCGCGCTCAGTACTCGCCTCTGGCCGCCGAGCAGGCCCGGAATCCTCACCAGCAGCCCCAAACCTGGTACGAGTTCGCCTTGAGCCGGATTAACGCAGGCAGTGTGGATTACGGCCGGCTGCTCGAAGAGCGCCGGCGCGCCTTCCTCAACGCGACCGTTGAGAATCCGTACTTCGTCCACGATTTTGTCACCACGATCCTGGTCCTGGTGCTGATGGGCATCTGCACCAAGCTCCTGATCGACCGCGTGCGGAGCCACTGGTTGATGGGCGAGATGACGGCGGACATGATCAGCCACGACGAGCGGTCGCGTCGCATCGCCCGGGAGGCCATCCAGAAGTACAACGACCACATGGAATGCTGCAACCGCGTCGTTGAAGCCCAGCAGTCCGGCCACACACTCCCAGGGACCGGCTCTGAGACCGACCAGCTCAGACAGAAGCTCGAGGAGACGAATAAGCAGCTCGAGAGCACGAGGAAGGAACGAGACAAGCACAAGTCGGAGTTGGACGAGAAGACTCGCAGGGTGGCCGAGCTCTCGATGCGGGTGGACGAGCTGAGCCGGCTGATCTCGGGCGACGGCCCTGCGAGTCGGCAGGGAACACACTGCTCGCCGCCTGCGAGTGAGGAGTGCGAGTCAATGCGTCTCATGCGGCACATCAACGTCTTGCAGGAGCAGTTGGAGACTCAGCGCCGCGAGAACGAGCGGCTCCGGGGAGGCGGGTAAGGGAGATGCTGGTAACGGTCACAGGCTTCGGCAGCGTATGGCGGCGCCGGCTCGGAAGGCACGCGAACGCCGTCCGACCGCTGGCCGCCGGGGCCTACTACAACACGACTGGCGTTGAGGTGAACGGGACCATCCGGACTCGCCCGAGGATCATCGGACACGCTCGCTTCAACGGGGCGGGAGGCTTCGACCGCAACTACCCGGCTCGCATGCTGGATCGAGTGTTCGAGTGCGAGGAGCCGACCGTCTGGCAAGGTCAGAACAAGATCCTGTTCAAGCGGCTGCTGCGCGATGCGGAACGGCCGGACCGCTTCCTTGTGGTCGTCCATCCGCCGGAGACCGGACCGATCAGGGTCGGCGCCGGCTGGAAATCTGACGACGTCTTCCTCGTTGCCTTCAGCGAATGGCGAGACCGCCAGGAACTTATGCTCCTGATGCCCGCGTACGGCTGGCTGCGCTCGGACGTCGGCACCTTCTTTCTTGAGCCGTCGCCTCGCCGCCCGTGGACGGCGAGACTGCAGATCGGGGTCCGCCAGGGAGGATAGGGATGCGATACGAGAAAGGCACCATCGAACTGAGCGCGACTCGCGACCATCCCCTGCTGCGTCAGGTGCTGCGCTGCGGGTTCGTGACCGGCGACCAACTGTTCGAATTCCTCCGGCTGGCCTGCTATGAGCGCGACCGCGAGTCGTGTGCTTGGCGCTTGAGACGGCTGGTGAAGCACGGGCTGATCGTGAAGCAGGGAGGTGCCGGCCACGGCAGGATGGCCTATTCGATCGGGACACCTGCCGCACTCCTCCTGCAAGGCTTGGGTGAGTACTGCCTGATCGGACAGCGCCGGTTGGACAGCGGCAACCCCGACGGCAGTATCCTGCATGCCCTGGAACTCAACGAGGTCCAGCTCAGCCTGCTCCGGGCGGGGCTCGGAGCCCGATGGACGCCCGCCTGCGACATTCGCTCCCAGAACGTGCTCAACCGCACCCGCTACGCGAAGGATTACGACGCTGTGATCGCCGTCCCGGTCGACGGTGAGGAGCAGCGCTTCGCGCTCGAGTACGAGCGCACTGCCAAGGCGCGGCAGAGATACGCCACGATCGCACGGCTGCTCGATCGAGAGACGCTGGTCGTCCACGTCCTCTACCTCGTTCCCAACCACGACTTGCTGAGCTACGTCACAGGGAGCCTCAGGCCCACGGCACCGAACTTGTTGTTCGGGATCGTGCGGGATTGGCACGAGCAGTTGCTTGATATGCCCGTAGTCGGCCCCTGCTCGCCCGTGACGCGGCCTCTAAAGGAAGCCCTCAAGTCAGCCTGTTCGAGCCTCCGAACAGACTGATCCTGCCTCTTTGACCCTGTTCTCCCTTTGCATTGCCTCGTTATTGACGGCTATTGCCTTCAGGCGCGCCTGCCGCAAGTGCTTGAGACAGGAGGCGTAGGGGCAATGACTATATTACGCCGACGTGCCGTTTTGCTGCGCAAAACGACACGCCGTCTGGTGAGTGGTGCGAGCGACGTGTCGGGGCAGGTAGGGATGGGAGCATGCGTGAGGTGGTGAGCTCGACGCGGCAAGAGGCATGGCGCCTGTGGCAGCAGCGACGACAGGTGACAGCAGAACGGTGGTCGCGCGGGCTGCCCAGGTCTTGAAAGCGTCTGCAGGCTGCGACGGGAGGACGAACCCGCTGGGTTGAAGGTAGCCCATGAGCGCGGAGTGGTGAGCACTCGCGCCGCGGTCTGGGAGCGCGCGTCCGGAATGTAAACTTCAACCCACTTGGAAAGGAGGGCTTCTTGGATGGAAAACACAGTCAACGAGCGAACGCTGGTCGTGACGGGCGCTCAACCCGCCCCGACCGATACTGAAAGTACGTTTAACCGGGAGGACGCTCAGCGGATCGTCGAGCGGCTGAGGGAACCGTTTGATCCCGAGGTTGTGCAGTGGGTGGTGACGGCCACATCCGGCGGAAAGGACGGCCGGCGGCGTGGTCTTCTCGCAGCTTACGCTGACCCGAGGGCGTACATGGACCGGCTGAATGAGCTGTTCACCCCCAGCGGGTGGACGCAGGAATACTCGACGCAGGTGATTCCGAACTGCCCCCGGAGGGTTCGGGACAAGCAGGTCACGTCGGCCAAACTGCTGGTGATCTGCCGGCTGACCATCTTTGGCCTCGGCGTGCATTCCGGGACCGGTGAAGGCTGGGCCGACGACGACAACGCCCTGACCAGCGCCGATGCGCAGGCTTTCAAGCGGGCGGGTGTCCCGTTTGGTCTGGGCCGGTACTTTTACGACCTGCCCCAGGTGTGGGTCGATCTGGATGAGTACGACCGCCCCAGGTGGTTGCCTGATCTGCCGGCGTGGGCGCTGCCGGCAGCGATCCGAAGCAAAGGCAACGGGAACTGCGGAGGTTCCGGCAGAAACGGAGCAGCGCGCGTAGATGGCGCGCATTCGCGAAATGGACATGGCTCGAATGGGTCAAGTGGTCGCAGCAGGCCAGAGAACGGGAGCGAGCCAGCAGTAGCCAAAGAGATCGAGGCACTCTCGAAGCAACTTGGGCGCGGCATCTCACGGAGCATTGTAGCGGGTGTCGCGGGCGTCGAGGACGTCACCAAAGTGAGTGATGCCAGGAAGCTGAGGGAGATTGCCGAGCGATTGGGGAATGCGGGCCGCGGAATGCAGCGCCTGAAAGCGGCGGTGGCTAAGGCTGGAGTCAACGCTCTGGCGGCGGCATGCCGTGAACTCAAACTGTCGACTACTTCAACCGACGACATCCCCGATGTGAAGGTGCTTCGTCAGCTCGTCGACCGGCTCGAGGGAGAAGCGCGGAGCGTGGCCTCGAGGGAGCCGGCGGACCAGTCTGGAAAAACCGACAAGGAGAGCGGTGTCAGCGGCAGTGACGGCGCGTCCGGGGCGGACTTCGTAGGCTTGCGAAACGAAGTGTTGGCTTTGGCGAGGCGCCTCGCGAACTCCTCAAAGCATTCGATCACCGAGGTAGTGACGTGGGCGAGCGATGGGAGCTTCCAGTACGCGGATATCGGGAGGTTGACTGCTGCCGACGTTCCGAAGCTGCAGGCGGCGGTCCGGCGTCTGCAGGAAGCAGTGAACGAGCCGAAACCTTGAGAGAAGGAGGTGGTGATGTTGAAGTTCGTGCGGCTGATCGTAGATGGTTCGGCCCTGGGCAACCCGGGCGTTGGCGGCTGGGCGTGCATCATGCAATACCAGGCGCACGAGCGCATCCTGACAGGGTCGGAGCGGGACAGCACCAATAACAAGATGGAGTTGCTGGCTGCCCTTCGGGGACTTCAGGCTCTCAAAGAGCCATGTTCTGTTCAGATCCTGACGGATTCCGAGTATTTGCAGCGGGGCATGACTCAGTTCCTAGAACGGTGGAAGGCCAACGGGTGGCGTTCGAGTTCCGGACGCCTGGTCATTAACCGCGAACTCTGGGCTGAGCTCGATGGGGCGGCGGCACCACACAAGGTGCGTTGGACTTGGGTGCCCGGCCACGGGTCGGAAGAGCCAGACCACAATCGGGCTGATTCATTGGCGCGACGGGCCGCTATGGCCGGATCAGAGTGAGCGCCGTAACCTTACTGTATGCCGCTCCGGTGTGGGTAAAGCGCCTCACAGGATGACCTCAACCTTTCCGCCATGCTCCAAAGGCTGACCTAAACCTCATTGTAGCAGCTTCGTTTTCAACCGCTTAGAGCCCTCGTTCTGGTTGCGCCCAGAGGGAGGGAGGCCTTAACCCTATCTCGAAAAGGAGGAGTCACCATGTTTGGACAGATGAGTTGTACGCCCGTCCTTCGGCTTGGACCTAAGGACGTGGACTTGCAACGTGCCGTTTCGAAGCTCGTAGGAATGACCGACTGCAGCCGAAACGGCCAGGTCGAGCACCCCCAAGTCGCTCGTTGGATTCAACTTCCCCGCACCCTCTTGATCCTGCAGATGACCCCGGATGATCCCGAGTCGGGGGAAATCTTCGCCTACGACCGCCGCCAGGGCACCTGGTTCCGAATCGATTTCGACGATCAGAACTACGGCGGGTACACACAAGAGCAGTTTGACCTCCTTGTCTCACGGCGTCCATTCCTCCGGCTGGCCGAAAAACCATGGCTGTTGGAGTGTGGAGGCCAGTGGTCTGTCGAGCCGGGGAAGCCCTTGCGCTGCAGGTTCGCCGAGATTTGACAGGCCGTTTGGCACGGCCTTATTCAGACCCTATGAATCTCGAATTGGCGGAAAGAGAGGAGGTGATTCGGTGGAACCACTGGTCAAAGCCGGGCCGGAAATCGTAAGAGAGTATCTCCGGCTATTCGTCAACCGGCGCGCCTTTACCTTGCAGAGCCAAAAGCCGCACGCGGACAGCGGGCGGCACTACTACTTCCGTCCGAAGCAAAAAGGGACCGGAAGGCCGGTCAGTCTCACCGATGACCTCCTGAAGCAACACCTCGAAGGGGCGATCACAATCGGGCTATACGCGCTCAACCCGGCGACCCAGCGATGCAAATGGGTCGCGATCGACGCGGATTACAAAGAGTCGCTTGAGGACCTGCTGAAGCTGCAATACCGCCTGCTCGCGGATAACGTTCAGGCGGCGCTTGAAATGAGCAGGCGCGGCGGCCATTTGTGGGTCTTCTTCGCAGAGCCGCTGCTGGCCAGGGAATGCCGGATCTACATCTACGACCTTGCCTTGAGGCTGAAAGTGCCGGTCAAAGAGGCGGGGCTGGTAGAAGGCCTGGAGGTTTTTCCCAAGCACGATGAGCTCAAGGCCGGTGAGTTTGGCAACGCAATCCGCGGCCCGCTGGGGATTCATCGCGGTGCCAAGCGGCGCTTCTGGTTCTATGGCGCCGCCTACACGCTCGAAGAGCAGATGGCGTATCTCAGCCGCCTCGGCAAAGTGACTGAAAGTGAGTTGCGCCGGTTCATCGCCGGCAAAAGCCTTCCCGAGCAGTTCATGGTCGTCCGGCGGCAGAACGGCGACCGGCCCCGCACGATCTCCCGAGCGGGTGGCCCGGAGTTTCACATTCTTGACCACATTAGCACTCCGCTGCGGAAGATCGGCCGGAACTATGTCACCCGCTGTCCAGCGTGCGCTGAAGCAGGGCACGACCGAAGTGGAGACAACTTGGCGGTCCGCATCGACGATCCGCGGTTCTACAAGTGCTGGGCGGGATGCACCAAGGAAATGATCCGCGAAGCGCTGGGTTGCCCGATTCGGTTCAGGTAGTCCGCTTGAGTGCGCAGGCAGTCGTCAACAGCAAGCGAGGGGATGGCCATGAAACTTAAGCATCGGGTTGTTGGCGCACCAGGGTTGATCCTGCCAAGACGCGCGGTCCGGCGACTGATCGATGCCGGGATTTACGCGGAGGCTAAGGTCACGCCGGAACACCAGGACCTCGCGAGGCGCTACGTGGTGCGAGGCGTCGAATCGGGCGGCGCCAACGAGGAAATCGGCCGGTACGTCACGTTCGCCGACGAGGACGGCAACCAACTGGCGTATCTACATCCCTTGGACTCGATTGGCGTCAACGGGGTCCACGCTGTGGTCGTGGCTCCAGTGCTGGTGCGGGTCGAGATGTTCCGGTCGGGCAGGACGTATCGGCTGCTAGTCAGTCGGCACGAGGTAGAGAACGCTCACGACGGCCGGGGGGCGTCGCTCAAGAGCAAAGTCATGTTCGATGGTGCCGACGGCTACCTCGGGCTGGAGCTTTGGAAGCGAGACCGGGCGCTAGCGGGAACTGTTGCGCCGCAGTTCTACTCGCGAGGCGGTGAGCTAACGGAGGTACCCGAAGCCTTCCGTGCCGTGGTCACGGCGGTGACAAAAGCTGTGGCCTGCCTTCGCTGTACTCACAGCCACTATCTGGTCGGGCGGACTGCCGCCGCCGCTGCGCAGGCTGAAGCGGCTTCAGGGATGAGCAACGTACAGTCCTGATTCTCTCGCCGCGACGATTCATGCGATTCGCTGTCGCCAACTCGGATGTTGCTACCGGAGGGGGTACGCGGGTAAGTGAGGCCTTGCGCAAGGTGCCCTCGGGCGCTTCTCTTGCGTTGTTCGTGCCAGTGGGTCTTCTGTACTGGCAGGTGGGCGGTCCCTCGTCCCTGTTGACCGATCCAGATATCGGCGTGCACGTGCGCACGGGCGAGTGGATTCTGGCGCATCACGCGGTGCCCAGGCACGACCTGTACTCGTTCGCTATCGCCGGCCGCCCGTGGTTTGACTGGGAATGGCTCAGCGACCTCGCATACGCGCTGCTGCACCGCTGGCATGGTCTCGCAGCGATTACGGCCTTCAGCTTGGCCGTGCTCTGCGCGACGTCCGTTTTGATTTATCTTACCGCGCGGCTCCATGGCGGCCGGATCGTCGCACTGGGAGTGACCTGCCTGGTCATGGCCACGACCACCATCCATTGGCTGACACGGCCGCACCTCCTGACGTGGTTATTGGTGGCGGTTTTCTGCTGGGCGATCGAGCGGGCGCGTGTTACCGGTGATGGAAAGCCGCTTCTGGCGCTCCCGGTCTTGATGGCCCTCTGGGTGAATCT
>Ga0335081_10003752_pt1 | contig 23922 bp, 21 predicted proteins | sample Lox_Sample_35_FD_206713 | JGI IMG/M metagenome (GOLD analysis project Ga0335081, IMG submission 206713) | Soil microbial communities from Loxahatchee National Wildlife Refuge, Florida, United States - Lox_Sample_3.5 | ecosystem: Environmental > Terrestrial > Soil > Wetlands | place: USA...
CCGATTTGATCCCAGCCTTAGACCGTCTGGTCGAGCCTACCGCGCGTGGCGACCCAGAGTCACCGCTACGTTGGACGTGCAAGAGCGCCCGCACGCTGGCGGCGGAACTGACGGCCCGCCGTCATCCGGTCAGCCACACCAAAGTCACCCAACTCCTCAAACAGGACGGTTACAGCCTGCAAGGCAATCGTAAAACTGAGGAAGGAGAAGATCATCCCGACCGCGATGCGCAGTTCCGTTACATCAGCCGCGCCGTGAAAGCCGCTTTGCGCGCAGAGGGTCGGCCGGGCCCAACACCGCCTGACGTGCGAACGGGCGCTGCTTGGCGGGATCCACACCGACTGGGAAGCGATCCGATATCGCCGGCTTCCCACCCTAGTCCACGAATGCGGTCAGGAACGGCCCCACATCGATTCCACTTCCGCACGGGGCAAGCCGAGTGCCGGCACATCCACAGCCTGCCCGATAGCTTCCGCCAACTGGCCCTTGGTCGCATCTGTCTCTCCGCTTAGTGATACAGCGAGCGGCGGTCGCCCTCTCGGAGCGATAGAATCGGGCGATATCATCCACATCCGAAGTGCTCTTTACCGGCCGCTCGACCCAGGCGGACACACAGTGCTTCGCCGCCTGTTTTGCATGAGCATCAGTCCTTCGTGAATGGGGACCGTCTCGTCGGTCTCTCCGCCATCCGCGGCGGGCGCTGCAACCGCGGCACCGAACGTTGCGATGATCGGACTGCCCCGATCACTGGCGTGGTGCCGAACTGCGACCCTTTTGCCGCCACTTACCCGATTGCGTGCCAGACCCTCCACGGAGTGGCCACCGCCAACAGCGTGCTCCACCACCACCTTGCCGATATACCCGGTTGCTCCAGTCACAAATAATTTCATGGATGGCTCCTTCGCATCCAGTTTCCAGACTACCTGTGGACGCTCCGGCCGAGGTCGCCGCCAGGGCTCCCGCCGATGGAATCCAGGTCTGCGATGACTTCGGGCGGGAGTTCGAGGGCCGCGGCCGCGAGATTCTCGCGGAGATGTTGCACAGACGAGGTACCCGGAATCAGCAGAATGTTCGGTGAACGATCGAGAAGCCACGCGAGTGCAACCTGCATCGGCGTGGCGCGAACTGAAGCTGCCGCCGTTTCCAGCACCGAGGACTGCAAAGGCGTGAATCCTCCCAGCGGGAAGAACGGCACGTACGCTATGCCCTGTGCCGCGAGCTGCTCGATGAAGCCGTCGTCCGCGCGGCGTGCGACGTTATAGAAGTTCTGCACGCAAACGATTTCGGTGATTGCCTGAGCCTCGGCCAGCTGCGCCGGGGTCACATTACTCAGGCCGAGGTGGCGAATCAGGCCCACCTGCTTGAGCTCCGCGAGCACAGTCAACGGCTCCGCCACGGACTCTTCCGAGGGCGCCAGGATTCCACCAACGCGTAAATTGACGACGTCCAGACGATCGACCCCGAGATTCCGAAGGTTGTCATGAACCGCATCGATCAGTTCCTGGCGCGAAAGCGCCGGAATCCAGGATTGGTCGTCTCCCCTTCGCGCACCGACTTTGGTGACAATCGTCAAACCGTCCGGGTAAGGGTGGAGCACCCGCTTGATAATCTGATTCGTCACATGCGGCCCGTAATAGTCGCTGGTGTCGATATGGTTCACACCGCTGGCGACGGCCTCCCGCAGCACTGCGGCAGCAGCGTTCTGATCGCGAGGTGGCCCCCATACCCCCGGCCCCGCCAGTTGCATCGCACCGTAACCCAGGCGCATCAACGTAAGGGTAGAGCCTCGGAGGCTGAAACCGCCGCCAAGATCCGTATCGTTCTTCACTTCTTTCGCTTTCACAGTGTTGGTCGGTTGCATAAATCGCTCCTCTGGTGATTGGATGAAGAAAACTTCGGATGAGGAGTTCGCATTTTGCGTCAGCGTTCCGATATCTTCCTGGAGCCTCGTAAATCGCCAGTCCAGGCACGTTCCGCGGCAAGCGTGGATGCGCTTCTGGAAGCCGCTGTTCAGGTTTTGCTGAACGTCGGAAAGGACGGGCTGACCACGACTAAAGTGGCGTTGCGAGCCGGCGTGTCGGTCGGAACGCTCTATCAGTACTTCCCCAACAAGAGAGCGCTCTTGCAGGCGGCCTTGAGACGCCATCTGGCCGAAGTCTTCGATGCGGTCGAACGTGCCTGCAAAGAACAGCAGGGCAGCACTCACCATGAGATGGTGACCGCGCTCATCTCCACTTTTCTGGACGCCAAGATGCGGGATCCCAAGACCAGCTCCGCTTTATACTCGGTAAGCTCTGACGTCGATGGCGCGAGGATTGCGCGGGATATGGGAATCCGTTTCAATCGCGCCATTGTCCAAATGTTGGTGAGTTCCTCAGAGCCGCTGGCGGCTGATCCGCACCTGGTTGCTCTGGTGCTCCAGGGGTCGATGGTGGGGGTGGTCCGGAGTCTGCTGGAATCCGGCCATTCCCACGCACGATTCGAAGCCGTGCGGCGGGAACTCATCACCCTGGGCTGTGCTTACCTGAGCGCATCCGCGGGTTTCGCTCGCGAAGCGACCACCGCCGCGGGAACTTCGTCACTTTCATGCTAAATTGATCTTTCCGATGCGTAACGTAGTGATCATTGGTTCCGGCTGTGCCGGCAACACGGCCGCAATCTACACCGCGAGGGCCAACCTGAAGCCCCTGGTGGTCAGCGGCCACGAAGCCGGCGGTCAGCTTTCGCTCACCACCCTGGTCGAGAATTTTCCGGGGTTTCCCGAAGGCATTAACGGCCCCGATTTGGTGCAGAACATGAAGCAGCAGGCGCAGGCCTTTGGCGCCGAATTCCTCCATGGCTCGGTAATCGACACAGACTTCTCGACCCGGCCCTTTCGTCTCAATGTCGAAGGGGAATGGATCGAAAGCCGCACCGTGATTGTTGCCTCCGGCGCTTCGGCACGCTGGCTCGGCCTCGAGTCCGAGCAGCGCCTCATCGGCCACGGCGTCAGTTCCTGCGCCACCTGCGACGGCTTTTTCTACCGGGAGAAGAAAATCATGGTGATCGGCGGCGGCGATTCCGCCATGGAGGAGGCCAACTTCCTCACCCGCTTCGGCCGCGAAGTTACCCTGGTGCACCGGCGCGATGAGTTCCGAGCCTCCAAGATCATGCTCGACCGCGCGCGTCACAACCCCAAAATCAAGTGGCTCCCCAGCACCGTGGTCGAGCACGTCTTCGACGTCTCCCAGAAACTCGTCACCGGCGTTCGTCTGCGGAATCTCAAAACCGGCGAGGTTTGGGAGCAGGATGTCGATGGCTTCTTCGTGGCTATCGGCCACATTCCGAACACGAGGGTATTCAAAGGTCAGATCGAGACCGATCCCGACGGCTACATTGTATCGAAGGGCGGTGCCCGCACCAGCGTGGCCGGCGTTTTCCATGCCGGCGACGTCCAGGATCGAGTGTACCGCCAGGCCATCACCGCATCGGGAGCGGGTTGTATGGCGGCCATCGAGGCAGAACGTTACCTGGAAGCGGAAGGACACTAATTCGATGATCGAGCGCATTTCCCCACCCGGCGCGCCCACCCCGCGCGGCCCTTACTCGCCTGCCGTTCGAGCCGGCGACTACATCTACGTGGCCGGCCAGGTCCCCTTGGACCCGGTCACTGGAAACGTCGTGTCCGGAGACATCCAGGTCGAAACGCGCCAGGTGCTGAACAATATCAAGAACATTCTGGAGGGCTGCGGATCGTCGATGGCGGCCGTCGTCCGGTGCGGCGTGTACCTGATCGATGCGGCCGATTTCAAGGCAATGAACGAGGTCTACGCAGAATTCTTCGGCGATGCCAGGCCGGCCCGCACCACTATCATCGTGGCTGCTCTCCCGCTCAAAGACGCCAAAGTCGAGATTGATGCGGTCGCCTACACCGGAAAATAGACGCCTTCTCTTCCAGTCTCTCGACTTCTGCAGTTGTACCTGACCGAACAATCATGATGTACCGCACACACTCCACAACGAATCCTTGCCTCAAGTGAGCCAAAATTCGAATAACTTGTTGTAACATTTGAGTAGAGGCCCACAAAAAATTATTAGGTAAGTCAGAAAATATGCCACTAAAAATGACGGATGAAATGATTCACGCGGCGATTGAGGGGTTGGAGGCCAGGCGGGAAAAACTGGCTGATCAGATCTCCGAACTTCGCGCTATGCTTCCAGGGTCGGCGCGCGCGACTGCTTCGGACGCCGCCGCACCCCGCAAACGCCACAAATTCAGTGCTGCGGCTCGCCGAAAAATGGCGGAAGCGCAGCGCAGACGGTGGGCAAAGGTAAAGGGCCGGGAAATCACCGCTCCGGCCGCCGCACCCAAGAAGCGGAAAATCTCGGCGGCTGGCAGGAAAGCTATTGCTGAGGCCACCAGGAAGCGCTGGGCGGAGTACCGGGCGGCGAAAGCGGCGAAACCCGCCAAAAGGGTTGCCCGGAAAAAGCCTTCCGCGAAGGCCGCCTCTGCGGGTGCCGCTGCTGCCGAGTAGCATTTGGATGGTGTGTCGGGGATTTTCAGCGATCCGATAGAGAGGCTCTCGACTCCCCGCCGGAGCCTGATCTGGCCTTCGTCTAGCGCGTGGACACGCGTGAGCCATGACGTGTCGCAGTCACTTCTGCCTGTACCCATCGGCCCCGCCCACCGAAATCCACGAAGACCCGCTGGTCTTCGGACGCGATGTGGCGCGGGCATTCGTGCCTGTACCCATGGGCCCCCGCCAGCCCACAGAACTCCATGAAAACCCTTGCGCCATCGACGTGGCGCAGGCACTCCGGCCTGCCGCGTCCCGACTCTTCGGGACGCTTTTGGCAGCCTCCCGCGCCGGTGCCCGCGAAGGGGTTTTCGAGGCTGCCGCCTTGCGAGCACGCTACTTCAGCCGATTCCTTTTCGTGCTTGCACCATTACCGGCGAGATTCCCAATTCCGCCGGCAGGCTGGGACACCAATCTCATCCTGTGTTGTGCGCCGCACCGGCGCGTGCCTACTCATCTCGGCGTTTGTCGGGCGCCATCAAGTAATCTGCCTACGTGACCGTGGCAGGACTTCCAGATTCCACCTGATTGCGGGAACCTCCGAAAATGCGCGCGCGCTCCTCCGCGGAAAGATATGGCGCCTGAAAACGCAGCGGCTCCCCGATACTCAGGAAGAAAAGGTCTCCTTTCCCCAGAAGCCGCTCCGCGCCCGATTGGTTGATGATCATATTGGACTGGATGTGGTTTGTCGTCCGTAGACAAACGCGCCCGCCCAGATTCATCTTGAGCGCGCCTCCCACGGTATTTCGATCGGGGTATTGGGTGGCGATGATGAGGTGGATGCCCGCCGCCCGCGCCTTCGCTCCCAATCGGTGGACCGCGTTCTCTACTTCCTTCTTGGCGGCACGATCGCCGATCAGATCCGCATATTCATCGCAAATGCACACGATTCGGGGAAGCATATTACCGGTCCTCGCAGTGTATTCCGCCAGATCGCTGGCCGCTTCTTTCGAGAAGCGCCGGTAGCGCTCCTCCATTTCTTCGATGAGCGACTCGAGGGTGTCCATGGTGCGGTCCTCCGGCGGATAGACCAGCCCCTTGCGTCCAAACAGGAAAGACGACCCCTGCAGTTCCGTGAACGCCGTGCGCTTGGGGTCGATCAGGACCAGGCGGAGTGTGTCGGGAGTGTTGGCTAGAATCATCCCGGCGATGGCCATGCGCAGCCATTCGCTCTTCCCGCTGCCGGACGTTCCGGCAACCAGCAGATGAGGGTTATTGGGTGATGCCAGATCCACGCTCTGCAGTTTTCCGTTGAGGTCGACACCCAGCGGAACCAGAGAGCTGCCGTTCCGCGGCCGCGAAATCTGCGCGCACACGGAGGAGAACGCTACCGTCTGGCGGTCCGGGCGTTGTACATCGATGACCAGCCGTCCCTGGGCCAAATCGATAAACGGCGCCTCTTCCAGTTGAAGCTGCATCTGCAGCTCTCCCGCCCGATCGGTAATTGCCTTCTTCTTCACATTGCGTCCCGGCAGGATGGGAAAACGCAGGAAAGTCGGCCCGGCGATCAGCTCTCCGTTCCACACTACCGACACGCCATAATCCCGCAGCGCCCGAACCAGTCGATGGCCGAGTTCCGAGTGAGCCGCCTGCGGAGCCGGAGGATCGGGCGAAGCCGCCGAAGGCTGCTGGTACGCTTGCTCAGGCAGCACACCCGCCAACCGCCCGATCAGGTTGCGCAACGCCGCCTGTGCCTCGTGCAATTCCGAACTGGAATAGAAGCGCTCTTCGAGTTCCGGGCGGAACGAAAACACAGCCAGGGCCCCGCCCGCCGGCGCCCAGTCGGAGGCCGTCAGCATCGCATGATAAAGACACGCCTGCGCCAGGTCTGCCTCCGCATGTCCCTGGCCGAGTTTGTATTCCAACACGCACCAGCGGCCGCTTGCCGGATCCCGCAGGACCGCATCCGCCACGCCCGAGATCTGAACAGGAGCCGTCCAGCCAGGCTCGTGCAACTCCCACAGCAGCGGATGCTCCGGCCTGCAGAGATTCTCCGATCCCATCCAGGCGCGCGTTTGCGGGTCATACTGAATCACACCACGCTCCACCGCGGATTCGAGCATCCGGCACAGCCAGGCGCACATCGATTGAGTGGCTTGCCACAGCCCCAGAGCCTCGCTTCCGCACTCCCGCAGGCTTGCCTGGGCCGAATTGAGACGCGGCCCCAACAGCATCTCGTAGGTGTGGGCCGCCAGCCGCGCGGCATCCTGGAACTCACCCGGCTCGAGAGCCGCCTGCCACCCGTGTTTTCCCATCAGCCCGGCGGCGACTTCATGGAAGAGGCTGCCAATGATGGAACTCGACGCTACCCCGGGAGTTCGGGCGTACCCGGCGGCACGCATGATTTCCCGCCGTACGTCCGTGATCGATAACTGGGCCACGAAGCCGTTCTCCTTACTCGGTTGCAGCGGAATCGACTCTTTCGACGACTTGAAATACTGCTGGAGTGCCGCCACCCAAAAAGCCAAATAGCCGCGGATCACGACGCGCACAAGACTCGACCTCCTCGGACCGCGCCTCCAGGGCGCGCGCGGCCTCCTCCACGCTCACGATTTTTCGTTGTGACACCAGGTCGGCCAACCGGGGGCTCAGCGGATTGGCAACTTCGAGTGCGGATACCAGGGATTCCACGCTCGATGGCAGATGGCCTGCGATCCACTGCTCCACGCTGCTGGCCGGCACGGGATCGCCCCGATACGCCAAATCGCCGCTCTGGGCGTCTGCCAGGAGCCGGCGCAAAGCCGCCAGCGCCTCCACGGCCTCCTGCGAGATCGCAACCAGCCGGCCGCCCTTATCTTCGATCGACTTGAGGCGCTGTCTGGTCTTCTCCGCCTTCGCGCCGATGGGCAGCCGCGCATCCCGCAGCAGCAGGATGCTCTGGCCCTCGCCCGGTCGAAATGCTTCGTCGATCTTTTGAAGACGTGCCAGCAGCGACCTCGCGTTCGCCTGGTTGCAGACCGCAATCCGTTGCCGGCCCCCGCGCAGCGAGAAGTCAAACGCGCCTCCGCCCGCACCGGGAGCGGCGGCCATGGAATGCAGCAGGAGCGGCAGCCCGTTGCGAACCGCAGCTTCCGCGTCCGCAGGGTCAACCCGCTGGATCCGCTCCTCCAACATGCTTTCGAGGAAGGCGTCGAGTGTCTTTTCGGGAGCCTCTTCGCCGCAGCGCCACAGATCGAACAGGTCTTTGCATCGCGAGATCACCCGGCGTGCCGGCGCCGCGTTAGCCGTGAATACCTGCCGAATCGGAGCCTCGGCAAGAGGCCAGAGCAGGTTGCCATTCCCGCGGCGGATCTCGGATAAGGCCTGAACCTCATCCAGCCGCGCCGAGATCAGCCGCCGCGCCTGGTCCCAGTCGAGCGGATGAATGCCCTGGCGGCGGCTGAGCAGCCGGTGACGGATCGCTTCGTCGAGCACCGTCTCGAGCCTGGGCATGAATCCGCTCTGCACGCAGCAGATGATGCACACGTTTCTGAGCGGCGGATCATGCAAAAACGAGACGGCCTGGCCTGAGGCAAACAGTCCCTCGGTGTCGCTCGCGAAGCTCTGGAGCGCTTCCCACTGGTCGAGACAAAACACCACTACGCCCGGCTCGATCAACGAGCAGAGAGACACGACTGCGTTCCTGGATGCGACTTCCTGATTCTCTTCCGGTCCCGGCCCCGCAAGTTCCATCCGATCCAGCGCGGTTTCCGGCAATTCCTGACCCCGAAGCCACGCGGCGGAGTCGCGGACGTGCTTTCCATCCACGAGGTTCTCCAGGACAATTGCCAGGTCGCGCTCCGGCAAGTGTTCTACAGTGTTCCGCCTCGCACGAAGAAGACGATCGATTGCGCGACGCCCGGAAGCATCGGCGCGAAGCAGCGCATCCGCAAGACTCCGCCGCAGATGCCGCCACAACATCCGGGCGCTGGTATCCATCCTTACGGCGACAAACAGGCTCTCCGGTGTGGTTTCGAGCCAGCGGCGCACCCGTCCCAGCAAATGGGTCTTGCCGGTCCCCGCATCTCCAAATAAGGTAATCGCGCCGCTCCCGCGCTGCGATTTTACATCCTCGATTAAACGGCGGCAGGCATCGAACGCCTCGCGGTTAATCTCCTGAACGTCGATGCTGTCCTCCAGCGGATCGCCGACCACGCGCCCGAAGGGGTTGGGAAGCAATTTCTTATCTTCTAAGCGAAATTGCAACATAAAATGTGCCGTCGCCGCCATCGATCAGGAGATCCCGCTCATTCTGCGGGAGATTGTGCGGATCGTGGTGAAGACTCAGGAAGACCTTCTCGGTGTTGCGCAACTCCAGCGCGGCCGAGTCGAAAGCGGCCTTGCTCAAACCGGGCAGGTGATTCCGCAGCCGCTGCGTGGATACCGGGACGCCGGGGTCCGGTTCCAGAGACTGGATCGTTTCCAAAATCCGCGATGCCGCATCAGCCGGGACTTCAGCAGCCACCTCAACAGCCTGCTTCGAGTCCCCAACCGGCAGAGGCACTGTCAGCCCGGCCGGATCAAAACCCGCTCTGCGAAATCGCTCGGCGAGGTACTTTCGCGCCGCTGCCGCGTAGGCGGCGCTATCTCCCGGGCGTACCATCAGCGTTCCCGCCCTAAGGCCCGGCACTCTTTGCAACTCATTCCCGGAAATCAGGGCCGCCACAGTTCGTTGCATGGCGTTCCTGGAAAACCCCGGAACCTGCTTGCATGCCCTGGCAATCAGCACCGCCGAAGAGAGGGCCTCTTCGGAAGCGATCGCCAGAACCGCCTGGCGCGCGGCATCATCGGCCGACTGGCGCCAGAAATACTGCGTCTTTCGGTAGTCCGGCCAGCGGAATGCGGCGCCCTGTGTCATAGCCGCCTCCAGGGCGCTTTTCAACTCGCTGTCCGCCAATCGCGTGGCCTTCTTCAATTGGCCAAAGGTCAATGGCTTGACCGCGGATTTCAACACCCCGGTAATACGTTCAACGGCCTCCGCCGGCGAAGCCTCCAGTGTGGGCATAATTCAAGTGTAACGGCGTTGACCCAGGGTGTCACGTTTCGTGTCCCCGCGGGCCCGAGTGAGAATTGCCGGAAGCCCTTTACAGAGTCCGGTTTAACGCCGCCTCGAACCCCTCTGGATCGTCCACCGACAGTGCAACCTGCGTGACGCGTCTCTTGAGACCGTACAGCCCGCGGGCGGTCACAACTTCCCTAAACTCCACCACCACATTGGCATCGGTCAGCGGCGGTATGCACCACGCGCCGTCCCCGCTTCCCCGCCCCACTGACTTGATCTTGACCAAAGGGACTTGCAGAGTGTGCAACATACCATTCCGCACCACCAGTTCCCCGCCCCCCACCAGGATCGGCCGCATCGCGAATGAGCGCGCGATGGCCGCCAGCCACAGCGCCGAGTACAGGCTGAGCGCCGTCAAAATCCACGCAGCCGCGACGCTCCACCGCTGGATCACCACGTGAGCCACCGCGGACTCCACCAGGCAGAGCCCGCCAATCGCGCTGAACAGAATGCCCGCCGAACTTCGCTCGTGAATCGAAAATGCGCGCGCGCCGGCCGGCACAAACGGCCTGCTGCGCCACGATCCCAACGCGAAGTAAAGCACCGCGATTTCCGCGGCCAGCAACTCCGCTGCCGGCGCCACAGGCACCACTTCGCTGGCCGCGAGCCCGACTCTCTCCAGAAAATCGCCACCCGTCCCCGCGACGCGAAGGCCGCGCCTCACTCGCACCGTCAACACTGTCAGAACCGCTAACTCCGCGCACGCCCCAATTACCGGTCGCATCCATCCCAGGCCGGGCGCCACATATGTCGCCCTAATCAGAGCTACCAGAAAGAGCGGTACCAGCGTGATTGCCGGCTGAAGCCCGGCCCGCACCACCAGCCAGAAATACAGCAGAGGCACCGTTACGGCCACGTCGAAGGCCGCACCGTACGCCACCGGTGGTTTGGCCACCTGGTGCGCCAGGAAAAAGGCGGTCAGATTAATCCCCAACGCAGCCGCCAGGAAAAGCCGCCATCTGAGCGCCGCAGACATCTAACGCCAGTCTACAACACGCCTCAGTTACGTAGCTTCCGGAGTAGTACCGGGTCTACCTTCGCCTTCACCGTCCGGCGGTCCATGCCGAGACGGCGCGCCGTCTCCTCGTAGCTCCCCGTTTGACTATAGACGAACGTCACGTACCACGAGACCAGGTCTTCTACCGGCAGTTGCCCGGCGCCGGCCTCGCGGCAAAACTCCTGGAGCGGCGTCTCCTCCGCCGCCCGTGACGGCCGGTAATCCCGCCGGATCAGCACATTCTTCACGCACTGCTCCAGCTCGCGATAGTTGCCGGGCCAGGAGTAGTCTTTCCCCAGCTTCTCCTCGATCCATTGCATGACTTCGTGTGACAGCTCTTCGGCCTCGGGCCCTGCCACGCGGCGCGCCATGTAGCTCACCAACTCGCGCAAGATGCCCGGCGCATCCTCGAGTTGCTCGGCCAGCGAAGGCGTGATCACCTGGTCGGAGCACAAGCGGTAATACAGGTCTTCGCGAAACTGCCCCTTGCGCATCGCTTCGCCCAGATCGCGATTGGTGGCGGTGATCAGCTTGCCGCGAAACTGGAGGCTGGCCGTGTCGCCCACCGGGTAAAACGTGCGCGTCTCGATCACCCGCAATAGCTTCACCTGGATCGCCGGATCGAGGTCCCCTAATTCGTCGAGAAACACCGAGCCCGATTCGGGACAAACCTCCAGCCACCCTTTCCGGTCCGCCACCGCGCCGGTGAACGCGCCTCGCCGATGCCCGAAAAGCTCCGACTCCACCAGGGTCGCCGGCATCGCCGAGATGTTGATCGGAAAGAACGACTGTACGCCATCATCCGCGAACGACAGCCGTTGTTCGTCGAAAGCTACATATCGCGATTGCGCAATGGCTCGCGCGGCCAGTTCCTTGCCTGTCCCCGAAGGCCCCGTGATCAACGTGGCAAACTCGCCCATCCGCGCGTAGAGCGTGCGGCGGTAGCGGCGCATGTCGTGGGTGAAGATCGATTGCCAGATGGCGGCCCGCAGCCGCGCCGCCGGCATCGAGCTGCCGATGATGTCGCGAAACACCTGCTCGAAGGCCCGCTGGATCTGCCGGAAGCATGCAAACGTATGGCGCGGTTCGTGCCCGGTCGGAAGACCCGCGCCTTCGATTTGCAGGAAGTGCCGGAAGTCATCGCGGAAGCGAGTGTAGAACTTCCAGCGGCCCGGGTCGTTCTTGCCGGCCGCTAGGCCGAACCCGGCTTCGTACAGGTCGCGGTAATAGCGCGTATACAGCAGGGAGAGCACCGCGTCTTCGTACAGCACCAGGTCCGATTCGCTTGCATCGGCGCCTTCCAGCAGGCGCTCCCTCGCCTGCTCCGCTGCCGGTTCCAGCCGGCCTTGGATACGCCAGTGGTTCTCGCGCGGGCCCGGGTTGTCCACATGGAAACTCCAGACGGGCTCGCCTTCCACGAACTCCGCGCCCAGCGCAGCGCGCTCGAGCTCCACTCGCTCCGGCAGGAACGGATTGCAATATCCAAGCTGCGAAACGGCCTTCAGCAGGCTGCGTTGGGAAGCAGAAAGGAACGGCATCGGTTCGTCAATTATTGTGGGGCGGGCAATCCTGCCCGCGGACGCCTTTCAGGCGGCTCGACTCGCTCTCCCTTCCCATGCCTACGACTTCATCGTCATCGTCTCCGGGTCCCACTCGCAAACGCGCCTTTCGAAGTAGCTGATATTCGAGAGCAGCGCCGGCCCTGCCGCGCGGAATCCGAATACCGCGTCCTCGATCACCGGCTTGCGCGAGCGCACCGCATTGACGAAGTTGCGATGATGATCGAGCCAGTCGCTGTAGCCGGGGGGCGCCAGGAAGCGTTCGTCCCCCTGAGGCCGCATCGAATCGGCGCTCGCCTTCCGCAGCGGATACTTCTCGCGATACTCGCGCAGATACTGCTCCTGCAGGGCCTTCGGAAAGGTATCGATGGTGTAGCCGGGCTCGGCCTCGCGCGGCTGTTTGGAGACGGTTACGCCATTTCCGATGGTCAGGATGCCTTCGCTGCCCACGAACCGGAAGCCCTGCGTTTCCGTGGCGCCGTCCACGAAATCCACCCGCAGAGACAGGTTGAATGCCGGGAATTTGCCGCGCGCCGGATAGTCGTACAGTCCCAACATCACGTCCGGCACGTCGCGCCCGTCCTTCCAGAATCGCAGCCCACCGGTGGTGAACACCCGGGTTGGCCCGATCGCCCCCAGCACGAAGTGGATCCCCGAGAAAAGGTGCACGAACAGATCGCCTCCCACTCCCGTGCCGTAGTCGCGGTAATTGCGCCAGCGGAAAAGCCGGACCGGCTCGAAGGGCACCTTCGGCGCGCGCCCCAGGAATCGGTCCCAATCGATCGTGGTGGGCGACGCATCGGGCGGAATCGAGTACTGCCACGCCCCGATCGCCGAATTGCGGTCCACCCACGCCTCTACCAGGTTCACCTCGCCGATGGCCCCTTGTTCCAACAACTCCTTGGCCTTCTGATACACGATGGAGCTGACCCGTTGGCTCCCCACCTGCATGATGCGGCCGGTGCGTTTCTGCGCCTCGATCACCTCCTGGCCATCGTCGATCAACTGCACCATCGGCTTTTCGCAATAGACGTCCTTGCCGGCATTCATGGCGTCCACCGAAATCTTGCGATGCCAGTGGTCCGGGGTGGCGATGATCACGGCGTCTACATCGGGGCGGGCCAGCACCTCGCGGTAATCGCGCGAGGTAAACAGGTGGTCGCCCCACACCTCCTTCGCGCGAATCAGGCGGCCCTGGTAGACATCGCTCACCGCCACCAGTTCCACACCGCCGGTAGCGAGTGACGTGCGTGCGTCGCCGCTCCCCTGGATCCCGTTCCCAATCAGGGCGACCCGGATCCGATCGTTCGGTGACACGGTTTGCGGCGCCTCGGCCAGCAGTTCGCCCGCGAGCGACGCGCCCGCGACGGAGCCCAGAAAGTGCCTTCGCGTAGTGGACATGGTGTCGAATTCCTCGAATATTACTGTATCGCGGAGCGACGCGCCGCGGGGCCTCCGTCTGCTATCCTCACGAAAAGGCCACAGCCATGGCGTTGCGTCGAATTTCGATGCGCATTGGGACCGGACTCGTCATCCTGGGCATCGCATTTGCGTTCCAGCGTCCGTTCCGCGAATACCCCGGCCGCGAGTATTCCGACTTCCCGCTGCCCCCTGACTATCGGGAGAAGACCGAGTGGGTCTTCGCGCGATTGATGTATCCTCCCGCTTATGGTGTCCACGGGCGCGGCTTCGGCGGCTGGGGCCGTTTCGGGAATGTCCCCTGGCAACAGGGTTACTCCAGTTGGACCACCGACTATCCCCGCTCGGACCGCCACTTCTCGGCTGCTCTGCGGCGTCTGACCCGCCTCCACGCGCGCTCGGCCGAGCAACCCGTGAACCTCGACGAAGGCGATCAGTACGACTGGCCATGGCTCTATGCAGTTGAAGTCGGCCATTGGGAGCTCACCGATTCACAGGCGAAAGGACTGCGCGAATACCTCGACCGCGGCGGGTTCTTCATGTGTGACGACTTCCATGGGACCGAGGAGTGGAGCGTCTTCGAGCGGAGCATGAAAAAGGTATTCCCGGACCGCCCGATCGTGGACCTCGCCAACTCCGACGACATCTTCCACGTGATTTACGATCTGGATGACCGCTACCAGGTCCCCGGCGCCCAGTTCATCCGCTCGCACCGAACCTACGAGTACGACGGATTCGCCGCCACATGGCGCGGCATCTACAACGAGGCGGGCCGCCTGGTGGTGGCCATCTGCCACAACATGGACTTGGGCGATTCGTGGGAGCACGCCGACAATCCGGAGTACCCGGCGCAATACTCAGCCTTAGGAATTCGCATCGGCGTGAACTACGTGGTATACGCGATGACTCACTGAGGATGTGGCGCGGACACTCGTGTCTGCAGCGCCCCGACTCATCGGGGCGCTTTTCGGCCGCCGCTTCAGAATCTCCAGCCTTTGACCTTCCGAACCCGCTTCCGCAGCAATATGCTGTCGTTGGACGGCACCGGGTGCATGGGAGTCGGCGGACCGCCGCGGAACTTGTTGGATGCCTCAGCCAGGAGTTCGGCCAACCGGTCGATCTTATGCCGGAACAAGAGGAGCGCCAGCAGGAATAAGACTACGAAAGTCCCCGGTGCCATATCGTCTTCAGCCTACCACCTTTAGATACGCGTAAATCACCGGCAGCGTGAACAAGGTGCTGTCCACGCGATCGAGGAAGCCGCCGTGCCCCGGAAGCATGGCACCGCTGTCCTTCACACCCGCCCCGCGCTTCATCGCCGACTCCGCCAGGTCTCCCAGTTGCCCCGTGACGTTCGCCACCGCCGTCAGTGCCACCGCCTCTGCAATCGAAACGCCCGGAACCGCGCGAACCAGGTACCAGCCGGCAAACACTACCGAAACCACCACCGACGCCGCCGCACCCTCCCACGACTTCTTGGGGCTGACGCGCGACGCCATTTTATGGGAGCCGAACTTACGCCCCACCACGTACGCGCCCGTGTCGCCGATCCAGTTCAACAGCAAGGCATACATCAGCCAGTGCGGATTCTGAGCATGCAGCGGGATGGCGAATCTCCAGCACCCGAAAACGTACACGATGCCCGTGAAGAGCAGTGCGGCGCGCAGCATCGACTTTGCCAGATCTTCGCCGCGCATCGCCAGGGCCATCGCCATGAGCAACAGCCCGACCAACAGCAGCGCCATGTCTCCTTCCCAAACCAGCACCAGAAGTCCCGCGCCATAACCCGTGGCACCCGGCGCTCCGAAACCGAAATGCCCGGCGATGTCGCTGTATTCGCGATAGCAGAGAAAGGCAATAGCGGTCAGGACTCCCAGGAAAACCCAGAAGTTCGCCCAAAACACTGTATAGATAACGAGCGGGATCAGAACCAGCGCAGTGAGGACCCGCCTCATGATGTCGGGACGGCTTCAATCAGCGCTTCGTCATCGCCGGCCCGCACAACACCGCCCCCGGGACCGCCGGCACTCAACCCGCCGTAGCGGCGATCGCGCTTCTGGTATTCGAGCACGGCCCGCAGCAGGTCGGTGCGGGTAAAATCGGGCCACAGCGTTTCCGTTACGAACAACTCGGCGTACGCGATCTGCCAAAGCAGAAAATTGCTGATGCGCATCTCGCCGGACGTTCGGATCAGCAGATCCGGATCCGGAGAGGCAGCCGTGTACAGGTTGCCCGCAATCAGATCTTCATCCAATTTGAGCGACGACAGGCTGCCCTCCAGCCGTGCCATATCCAGAATCGCGTTGACCGCATCTACGATTTCCGCTCGTCCCCCGTAGTTGATCGCCAGGTTTACCAGCAGCCCGCGATTCGCCGAGGTCGCGTCCACCACCGACTCCAGTTCGCGCCGCACTTGCGGTGGTAGAGCGTCCAGCCGGCCGATCGCCTGCAGCCGGATGTCGTTCTTTTGCAGATCCGGAAGTTCCTGCTTCAGGTAATACCGCAGGAGCCGCCACAGCGTTTCCACCTCCGCGCGGGGCCGCTTCCAGTTCTCGATCGAAAACGCATAGAGCGTCAGAACTTTCACGCCCAACCGTGCGCAGGTTTCCACCGTGGCGCGGACAGGGCCAATCCCCGCCCGGTGCCCGGCCACCCGCGGCAACCGGCGGCGGCCCGCCCACCTTCCGTTGCCGTCCATGATGATTGCGATGTGGGCTGGCAGCCGGGCCGGATCGATCGCCTGGGCCAGATCCCAGTCCTGCTCCCCTGGCTGGAGCGATTCCAGTAAGGCCTTCATGAGGTAAATACCCATCCTACCGCCTTGCCTTGGGTATGTGCAAGTTGTTGATTTTACGTATACCACAGTGAACCAGGCCACTCCCGCCGCAGTAACTACCTCGTTGAAGACGATTAGTGGGACTCGATCAGCGCGTTCCGGTCCGTCGTCTCAGTTCATCGAAAAAGTTCGGCAGGAAAGTCACATGGGTCAGCGGCTTCTGTCCGTCGAAGGATTCGCTCGACATCAACCCCACAACGCGCCGGCCGTCCGGGGCAAAATCATAGGTGTGGCTTCCCATCTGAACCATGAAGCGAAATGTAGACCACGCGCGGGGAATGGCCGACACAAAGGTGTCCCCCTGGACGACATAGTTGGACGCCATGATTATGCCATCGGGATTCTCGAAAAAAAGACCATGTTCAGCGCGCGACCATCTGGGCGTGTGTCCGCCGCCAGTTGAGATTTGAGAGCGGCCGCCGGGTCCGGGGAATGGGCGTACGTACACTTCCATGGTCCCCGATTCATCGGAGCTGTAGGCCAGCCATCGTCCATCAGGTGAAAACGCGGGTTCATATTCGGTGAAGCTGGTTGCCAGAAAAGGTTCCGGCGTTCCGAGTCCGGGCCGGGCCCCATCCCCCGTGACCCTCGCCGTATAAATGTCCGGCGAACCGTCGGACGGAATACTGCTGAAGGCCAGCCGTTTGCCGTTGGGAGAGAAGGAAGAAGGGACGAACTTGCCTTCCAACCAACACACGGCTTCGCCTGAACCGTCGGAACGAACCCAATAGATGCCCGGCCTCTTGGGATCCGTCGATTGGAAGACGATACCGCGGCTATCGGGCGTCCAGACTGGAGAGTCGTTGGTTCCTCCAAGAAAACTCAGCCGGGAAGCCGTGTCTCGTTCCAGGTCCTTCACCCAAATATCCCAGCCCTCATTCGTTGCCGCGGAGAAAGCCACCCTTTTGCCGTCCGGCGAGAACGCAGGCGAAGCGTATCGTCCGATCGGGCCGATCGGCTGCCGCAAACCCGCGTTGTCCAGCAAGTCCAGCCGCTGACGCACGCCATGCCCAACTGCATAGACAAATAGTCCGTTCACCGATACGTCATAATCGCCACCACTCACGATCGTACTGGACACGTCCTCCAGAATCGGCACTGGTGAGCCGGTCAGGGTCAGGGATCTCAGATCGAACGGCGTGGCAAACAGAGAACTTTCGTGCAGGTACAACAGGTGCCCATGGGCAGGTCCGGTGGTAGGCACGAAACGCGGGGCGAAGCCTCCTCGCCAGAGGATCTTGCGCTCACCGGTCTCGGCGTTCAGGACTTCGATGTTGGCATTGTCATATACTCCGCTCATGCTGGAGGTAAACAGGACGGCCCGGTTCCCCGGCAACACCTGCGGCCAACGCTGGGAAATCTCGCCGCCGTTCAGTTTGCTGATTGGCTTGGGCGTGCCGCCCTCGGAGGAGACCCGCATGAGATTGGACCGGATTCCCGGCGCATAGACGATGTAGCCGTCGTCGCCCCAACTTGCCCCACGAGGGTTGGCGGAATCGCAAATGGTCACTACCGCGCCTCCCTCCACGGAGATCTTCTTCAGCTTTCCGCCTGCAAAGAATCCGATCGACCGGCTGTCCGGTGAGAAGAACGGACTGGTGGCATTTTCCGTGCCAGGGAGAGGAGTGATCTGGGTTTGGTCCAGCCGCCGGGTTCCCAGGCCAACCTTGCCATCGGCTCCGCGAAATACGATCGCGATTCGTGTGCCATCCGGCGAGAGCGCCAGAACCCGGTTGTCATAGACCCGGGCCAATGCCGCATCGCCGCCCAACTCTACGCTCAGGCGCATCCAGGGCCGCAGCGGCGGCGGCCGCGTGGCACGATACCAGCCCGCCACGGCGGCGATCGCCAATATGGCCGCGACTGCCCACGGAATCGAACGCCGCCAGAACCCCGCAGGCGCCGCCGGGGCCGGAGTTGGCGAAGTCTTTGCAACACTAAGGATGAACACGGCATCGCCAATGTTCCGCAGCCGTTGGCTGAGATCTTTTTGCAGGCAGGCGCGCAGCAATTCCACGGGACTCCCCGGCGGCAGTAAAGACCAGTCCGGTTCGCCGTTGACGACCCCCGCCACGGCATCCGCGGCATTTCCGGGAAACGCCTTGGTCCCGGACAGCAATTCATAAATCAAACATCCGTATGCCCAAATATCCGTGCGCGCATCGACCGGCTTTCCTTTAGCGTGCTCCGGCGACATGTATGATGGTGTGCCGAGAATGACGCCGGTTTGTGTGCTGTCAGCGGTCAAAACGGGTGATTCGGAAGCTGCCGGCGGCCCACCGGCTAGCGCCTTAGCCAGTCCAAAATCCAGCACCTTCACTGTGCCTTCCGGAGTCAGCTTGACATTGGCCGGCTTCAAATCGCGATGGACGATACCCTTCTCGTGGGCGGCCTCGAGGGCGTTGGCGATCTGCCGCGCGATTTTCATAACATCGTCCAGCGGTAAGGGACCCCGCAGGGTCTCGCCCGGTATGTACTCCATGACCAGCGCGTTGCCTTCCATTCCGTAAACCGCCGCGATGTTCGGATGATTCAGGGATGCCAACGTCCGGGCCTCGCGGCGGAAGCGTGACAGCCTCGCGGGATCAGCCGCAAATTCGGGTGGCAGGGTTTTGATGGCTACGTCGCGGCCCAATTCACTGTCGTGCGCGAGGTAGACCACGCCCATTCCACCCGCGCCCAGCTTGGAGCGGACCTTGTACGCGCCGATCTGCCGGCCTAACATCGCTTGGGTCGTTTCCGGCGCCTGCTCTTCGAGAAAGGTCTGGGCGTTTGGCTCGCACTCGAGGAGCGACTCTACTTCGCGCCGTAATTCGATGTCGGGGCCACAGGCCCGGTCGAGGTAGGCTTCGCGGGTTTCGGGACGCTCGGCCAGCGCTGCCACATAGATTGCCTCGACTTGCTGCCACTTTTCAGGACTCATCACCTTTGACGGGTTCTCTCGGTTCTCACAATTCTAGTACAGGCGGAGAATCATAGAGATGCAGTGCGACCCCGTTCGAAAGCCGAGAAGCAAACAGTCGAGACCATGGATCACACACGCACGGAAAACGGCCCTGTTTCCAGCGTGTGAATCCATGGCCAAACAATTATTCCGGCATAGCCGCAGCAAGCCGCAGCAGTCTTTCTACTGCTTGGGCAATATCGAGACAGGATCCAGCCGGAAGGCGTGTGTCGTTCCATTGCTATCCTGCATGAAACCCACGATCTGACCGTGGTCGTTGATACCGCGAGCCACGCGGAGCGTCCAGCCGCTCGTACCGCCCTGCACCAGATTGTTCAAGTCGCTCTTGGTGCCGTTCGAGAAGAGGGCCGCTCTTCTAGCGTCGCAGCCCAGCTCACCGCAGAGAGATCCGAAGTATCCGACTGCGTTCCCGTTGCTGCTTATGCTGAATGCTCCGCTCTCTTCGTTGTTGTTTGGATCGAGGGATTTCAACTCGCCCGCGTCAACGACGCCATTGTTATTGAGGTCCTGAAAGAAGAACGCCTTCGGATAGCTGGTGCCGGATTGTCCGACTACCTGTCCGGCATCGTTCAGCGCGTAAGCAACGCTGGTTAGATCGCCGGGAAGGTGTCCAATCTTGATCACACCACCCCCGGCGTTACTGAGAAACGCGACAGGAACATCAGTCCATGTGGACGCTATCTGTCCCACTACCTGTCCGCGGTTATTTATGTCGTAGGTTTGGCTGAAGACAGAAGGGCCGTACCACCAATCGAAAGTCTGAGTCTGACCCGGGCCGAAACTGAGGAACGAGTGGCGGTGGCCGGCTTGGTCGATGTAGAACCCCACGATCAGGCCAGAGTCGTTAACCCCCATGGCGTAAGTATCCTGGGCGTTGAGAACGTTGCCAGCGTTCAGGTCAGAAGGTCCGGCTCCAAGCGACGAAAGAAAGGCGTGTCTGAGACCGTTCTTGGCGTCGCCGGAGTTGCCTGCCACTACTCCTGAACTGTTGACCGCCAAAGCCTGGCTTGAGGAGTCGTTGCCCAGAACGCCGAGGTCATCGAGTCCCAGGTAGTTGATGGGGGAATTCGGTTCGGTACGGAAAGCGTGATATGCGCCACCTCCATACGCCAGTGAACCCCCATTCAAAAAAACGCCTACCACTTGGCCTGCATTATTGATCGCGTAGGCGTCACTGTACCAGATCGGGGGTGGACCTATCGGAAATGGGGAGGCCGGATTGCCCCCCAATCCCAAGAAAGCAGTGGGGCCGGCGCTTAAGTCCGTCAGCGTATAGGTGTTGAGGACCGGGATACGGGTCTGCGCGGACAAAAGTCCCGGCATTCCCGAAGAGAGTGCAACGGCAACTGCGGCGTTCAGTGCCGAATGAATCAAACTGTAATTGCGCTTCATGGTGTCTTATGCCTCGTGTTTTTGGTTCTGTCGTTACCGCGTTTCGCGGCGTTCAGACGCCGGTTTTCATTTCATGATGTCCAGCGTCTGTCCCAATACCGCGAAATGGAGCGCGAAACCCGTCACGTCAACGGGAAATATTTTTGGTTCTGATAAAATTTGCGTGTGCAGGAGACGGATATCACCGCGATGCTCGCTGCCTGGAGCAGGGGAGACGAGGAGGCGTTGGCTGCAGTAATCCCGCTTGTCTATAACGATCTCCGCGCGATCGCGCGCCGGCACCTGGCGCGGTCACTGGCCCTGACCGTTCAATCCGGCACCCTGGCTCACGAGGCTTACCTGAAATTGGTCAGAGCGCGCGGCATTCGATGCAACAACCGGGCCCACTTTCTTGCGCTCTGTTCACAGATGATCCGCAGAATCCTGGTGGACCACGCGCGCAAGCACCGTTCTGCCAAACGCGGCGAAGGATTACAGGTGCCGTTGAACGAAGCGATGCTCGGCGCCAGGGCGCGCGGCGTTGACGTTGAAGCCTTGGATGATGCGCTCAGCGCGCTCAGCCAAACAGATCCGCGAAAGGCGAGAATTGTAGAACTGCGATTTTTCGGCGGGCTCAGCGTCGAAGAAACGGCGGAGGTGCTGGAGATTTCCGAAGAAACCGTGACACGCGACTGGAGAGTGGCCAAGGTGTGGCTTTTTCGAGAGCTTGCCAAAACCTGAGGCGTCCCCGAGCGGAGCGCGCACATACTGCATCACGGCGAGGCCTCAGCGCGCGATCGTCGCGCCCCATTCCTCCGGACTCACGTCGCGCGCGTGCCGCGAAAACAGCCAGTGATGCCCTTCCAGGTCCACCGCGCCGTACTGCCATTCGCCGTAACACGTTTCGTGAGGCTCTTCGACGATGCGCGCCCCCGCGGCTTTCGATCGTTCGAAGTGAGCGTCCACGTCGTCGAGGAAGACCGTGAGCGACTGCGTGGCGTAGCCGCATTGTGCCGGACTCGCGTCGCGCCCGTCCGCGGCGTGCACCATGATGCAGGCGTTGCCCAGAGTCATCTGTGCGCCGCGAACCGGGTCGCCATAGCGGTAATGCTCGGCAAATCCGAATTTCGAGGCGAGCCACTCGATCGCCGCTTCAACGTTCTGGTACACGACGTGGGGCAGGACTGTGTCTGCCGGTACAGAGCGATTCCGCATGACTTTTTCAGCATACGGCCACGAATGTCATCCGGGCGAGAGCACCCTCTACTTTCACCGTGCTACGCTAAAATTTTCCCCCTTTGATTATGGACAGCATCGAAATCACTCTGCCCGACGGCAGCAAGCAGTCGGTCGCAGCCGGCAGCAGCCCACTCGAGATCGCCCGGTCGATCAGCCCGCGTCTGGCTGACGCGGCCATCGTCGCCAAAGTCGATGGCGAACTCTACGACCTCACTCGCCCCCTTGAAAAAGACGCCACTCTCCAGATCCTCACGGCCACTTCCAAGGATCCCGAAGCGCTCCAGGTCTACCGCCACTCCACCGCTCACCTGCTCGCCGCGGCCGTGCTCGAGCTTTATCCCGAAACCAAACTCGGCATCGGCCCCCCCATCGACACCGGCTTCTATTATGATTTCGACCGCGCCACCCCCTTCACTCCCGAGGACCTCGAGAAAATCGAAAAGAAGATGTGGGAGATTCAGAAGCGTCAACTCCCTTACGAGCGCCTCTACACCCGCAAGGACGAGGGCCTCCGCAAGTACGCCGACGCCTGGATGAAATGCGAGTTGATCGACGAACGCGCCGGAGAAATCTTCACCGAGTACACCCTCGGGCCCAACTTCATCGATTTCTGCCGCGGCCCGCACGTGCCGGACACCTCGCGCCTCAAGGCCTTCAAGCTGCTCTCCATCGCCGGCGCCTACTGGAAGGGCGACGAGCACAACAAGCAACTGCAGCGCATCTACGGCACCGCCTTCTTCAACCAGAAGGACCTCGACGACTACCTCAAGCAGATTGAAGAGGCCAAGAAGCGCGACCATCGCAAGCTTGGCAAAGAGTTGGACCTCTTCAGCATCCAGGAGCTCGCCGGCCCCGGCCTGATCTTCTTTCACCCCAAAGGCGGCATCATCCGCAAGGAGATCGAAGACTGGATGCGCGACCAGTATCTGAAGCGCGGCTACGCCCTGGTCTACACGCCTCACGTTGCTCGCTACGACCTCTGGAAGACCTCGGGCCACGCCGGGTTCTACGCCAACAACATGTTCGCCCGCATGGAGCTGGACGATGCCGAATACCAGCTCAAGCCCATGAACTGCCCGTTCCACATCTGCATCTACGCGGACCGGCAGCGCAGTTACCGCGAACTTCCGGTACGGCTTGGCGAGCTCGGCACGGTGTACCGCTACGAACGCTCCGGCGTCCTCAACGGCCTCTTCCGCGTCCGCGGCTTCACCCAGGACGACGCCCACATCTTCTGCACTCCCGAGCAGATCGAAAACGAAATCGTGGACTGCCTGCAGTTCGCCGTCGATACGCTCACCACCTACGGCTTCGACAAATACACCGCCGAGCTGTCCACCTGGGATGGCGGCGTCGGCGGCAAGTACGACGGCACGCCCGACCAGTGGGCCCTCGGCGAAAACGCCCTGCGCCGCGCCTGCGAGCGCCTCAAAATCGACGCCAAATTGATTCCCGACGAAGCCGCGTTCTACGGCCCCAAAATCGACGTCAAGCTGGTGGACGCTATCGGCCGCCCCTGGCAGCTCTCCACCGTGCAGTTCGATTTCACGCTGCCCCGCCGCTTCAGCCTCGAATACATCGGCGAGGACGGCAGAGCTCATCAGCCGCTCATGGTGCATCGCGCGCTCTATGGTTCCATCGAGCGGTTCTTCGGAATCCTCATCGAGCACTACGCCGGCGCTTTCCCGGTCTGGCTGTCGCCCGTGCAGGCCATCGTCCTGCCCATCACCGACCGCCAGTCTCCCTACGCGCGCACCGTCCAGAAGGCCCTCGATGCCGCCGGGGTCCGCGCCGTTGTGGACGACCGCAGCGAGAAAATCAGCTACAAGATTCGCGAAGCGCAGTTGCAGAAAATCCCCTACATGCTCGTGGTCGGCGACCGCGAGCAGGAGGCCGGCCATGTGGCCGTGCGCAACCGCAAACACGGCGACCAGGGGGC
>Ga0335081_10003754_pt1 | contig 23910 bp, 25 predicted proteins | sample Lox_Sample_35_FD_206713 | JGI IMG/M metagenome (GOLD analysis project Ga0335081, IMG submission 206713) | Soil microbial communities from Loxahatchee National Wildlife Refuge, Florida, United States - Lox_Sample_3.5 | ecosystem: Environmental > Terrestrial > Soil > Wetlands | place: USA...
CACCGACGGGCTCGGCCTGACCGGCCGGGGCGAGGGCATCGCCGCGATCGCCACCGCTCTTCTCGTACCAGCTCCCGCGGGCTCGTAGCCCGGCCCGTTTCCCTTAGCCTAGTCAGCGTGACGTTGCTGGTTCATGACACCGCCGCCCGCGCGGTGCGCGAGTTCACGCCGCTGCGGCCGGGGGAGGCGTCGGTGTACCTGTGCGGTGCCACCGTGCAGGCGCCGCCGCACATCGGCCACCTCAGGTCGGCGGTGTGCTTCGACGTGCTGATCCGCTGGCTCGAGGCCAGCGGGTACCGGGTCACCTTCTGCCGCAACGTCACCGACATCGAGGACAAGATCCTCCGGGTCGCCCGGGCCGAGGGCGTCCCGCCCTGGATCGTCGCCGAACGCAACCAGCGCGCGTTCACCTGGGCCTACGACGCGGTCGGCTGCCGGCCGCCGGACATCGAGCCGCGCGCCACCGGGCACATCCCGGAGATGATCGTGCTGATCCGCCGGCTGCTCGAGCGCGGTCACGCCTACTCCGGCGGCGGGGACGTGTTCTTCGACGTGCGCTCCTACCCGGCCTACGGCGCGCTCTCCGGCCAGCGGGTCGACCAGATGCGGCCGTCGGAGGACGTCGAGGACGCCGCGGCCAAGCATGACCTGCTGGACTTCACGCTGTGGAAGGGCGCCAAGCCGGGCGAGCCTTCCTGGGAGACGCCGTGGGGACCCGGCCGGCCCGGCTGGCACCTGGAGTGCTCGGCCATGTCCACCAAGTACCTCGGGGCCACCTTCGACATCCACTGCGGCGGGCTGGATCTGCTCTTCCCGCACCACGAGAACGAGATCGCGCAGTCCCGCGCGGCCGGCGACGGCTTCGCGCGGTACTGGATGCACAACGGGCTGCTCGGGCTGGACGGCGAGAAGATGAGCAAGTCCGGAGGCAACTCGCTGCTGGTCAGCGACGTGCTGACCCGGGTGCGCCCGGCCGAGCTCCGCTACTACCTGGTCCAGGCGCACTACCGGTCGATGCTGGAGTACTCCGAGGAGGCGCTGGAGGAGGCCGTGGCCGCCTACCAGCGGATCGAGCGCTTCGCGGTGCGGGCCAGCGAGGCGCTCGGGCGCCTGGGCCTGGACGCCGCGGCGGGCGCGGGCCCGGGCCTGGTGGACGAGCTGCCGGTATCGTTCCGCTCGGCCATGGACGAGGACCTCGGCGTCCCCGCGGCGCTGGCGGCGGTGCACGCCTGCGTCCGGGACGGCAACCAGGCGCTGGCCGCGTCGGACTGGGCGGGCGCCCGCGCCAGCCTGGTCCGGGTCCGGGCCATGCTGGACGTGCTCGGCCTGGACCCGCTCGCGCCGCACTGGTCCGGATCGCCCGGGGCCTCCGGGTCCTCCGGCCGGCTCCGGGATGTGGTCGGGTCGCTGGTGAAGCTGACCCTGCAGCAGCGGGACGCGGCCCGGGCCCGCCGGGATTACGCGACCGCGGACACGATCAGGGACGGCCTGGAGGAGATCGGGGTCCTCGTCGAGGACACCCCGGAGGGCCCACGATGGGAGCTGAAGCGTTGAGCGGAGCAGGGAACTCGCGGTCTGGTCGTTCTGGTGCTGGTCGTTCTGGTGCCGGGCGTCCCGGGTCGGGGCGGACCAAGTCGGGTAAGCCGCGGCCGGGCACGGGCGGCCAGGGGCGGCGCAAGCTCGAGGGCAAGGGGCCGACCCCGCCCGCGGCCATGCGGCCGGGCCACCCGGCGCAGCGCCGCGCGGCGGCCGCCGATGGAGCTGGCCGGTCCGGCGGGACGGGCCGGTCCGGCGGGGCTGCCCGGTCTGGCGGGGATAGCCGGTCCGGCGGGGCCTCGGCTGCTTCGGGGCGGTCCCGGGGCCGGCGCCAGGACGACGCCGCCGCCTCGTCGTCCGCGTCTTGGGCCTCTTCGGCGTCTTCGGTTTCGTCCGGCCCGTCCGGGCGGGCGCCGCGCGGGGCCGGGGACGCGGCCGAGTTCGTGGCCGGGCGCAACCCGGTGGTCGAGTCGCTGCGAGCCGACGTGCCCGCGGCCGCCCTGTACGTCGGCGCCCGCGTGCAGCACGACGAGCGGATCAGCGAGGCCATCAAGCTGGCCGCGGACCGCGGCGTCGCCGTGCTCGAGGCCGGCGCGGCCGAACTCGACCGGCTCACCGGCGGCGCGCTGCACCAGGGCCTGGCGCTGCGGGTGCGCCCCTACCGCTACGCCCACCCCGACGACCTGCTCGCCCGGGCCGCCGACGCCGGCCAGCTGCCGCTGATCGTCGCCCTGGACGGCGTCACCGATCCCCGCAACCTGGGGGCGGTGGCCCGTTCGGCGGCCGCGTTCGGCGCGCACGGCGTGGTCGTCCCGGCCCGCCGCGGCGCCGGCGTCACGGCGGGTGCCTGGAAGGCCTCCGCGGGGGCGCTGGCCCGCGTGCCGGTAGCCCGCGCGGTCAACCTGGCCCGCGCGCTGCAGTCCTACCGGGACGCCGGGGTCTTCGCGGCCGGCCTGGACGCGGCCGGGGACACCGAGATCCGTGACCTGGAGCTGGCCACCGCCCCGCTGGTCCTGGTCGTCGGCTCCGAGGGCCGCGGCCTGTCCCGGATCGTCGCCCAGGCCTGCGACATGCTGGTCCGGATCCCCATCGCGGCCCGCACCGAGTCGCTGAACGCCGGCGTAGCCGCGGGCATCGCCCTGTACGAGGTAGCCGCCGTCCGCTCCCGTGACGGCTAGCGGCAAAGCCCCTCCGCCTAGCCCCGCGGAGCCTCCCGCTTAGCCCGCGGAGCCCCCGCCCGCCTGCCTAGCCTTCGCCTCGTCTACCCCGCCTAGCCCGCGCCTCGCCACCCGGGCCGCCCAGCCCACCAAGCCCCGCCCGCCTCCGGTGCCTTCATGACCGTGGCCGATTTTGGCTCGTATTCGGCCATTTCTGGCCAGGATCATGAGGCGGGCGGGCGAGCTGCCTTGAGCAGGTCCGCCAGGGCGTCTTCGATGCCGCGGGCCAGTACTTCGAGGTCGGGATTGGCCGCGAAGTCGCCGGTGATCCCGAAGGTGACGCGGCCGTCGTAGGTGAAGATCGAGACCCCGGTGCGCAGCGTGGTGGCGATCGGGACGTAGGGGATGATCTCCAGGGCCCGCCGGCCCATCCCGTAGAGCGGCTGCTGGGGGCCTGGCACGTTCGTGGTGACGGTGACGATGTCCCGCTGCGGCAGCCCGAACGCCAGCCGGACCCACCAGGACGCGAACGGGAACGGGGTGTAGCGGCCCACGGTGGTCAGGGCCTGGCCCGCCAGCGCCTCGTTGGCCGTCTTGAGCTCCTGCAGCCCGGCCCGGACGGCGGCGAGCCGCTCCACCGGGTCGGCGATGTGCACGGGCAGATCGGCCAGCAGGGCCGAGACCCGGTTGTCGTAGACGTTCTCCTGGCCGGGAGCCCGGACGGACACCGGGACCAGCGAGCGCACCATGTGCGGTCCGGGCTGCTCGCCCCGGGCGAGCAGGAGGGCCCGGAAGCCGCCGCTGATCGCGGCCAGCACGACGTCGTTCACGGTGCCGCCGAGCCGGCGCCTGATCGCCTTGACGTCCTCGAGCGACGCCCGGGCCCAGGTGTAGCGCCGCTGCCGCCCGATGTGCCCGCTCAGCGAGGACCCGGTGGCCGGCCGGGCTGCCGGGGCCAGCTTCGCGACGGCACGCGTCAGCTCGGCGACCTGGCGGATGGCCGCGGCGGGATCGGCGGCGCCATGCCACAGTGCGGCGGCTTCCCTGGCCGGGAGCATCACCGCGTCCAGCGCGGCCGCAGCGGCCAGCTGGAGGGCGGAGGGCTCGGCGCTCACCAGCCGGTCGTCGGCGGCGGGCGGCGCGGGTTCGGGCGAGAAGTCGAAGATCACGCGGTACAGGTCGGTGCCCGAGACCCCGTCGACCATGCAGTGATGCACCTTGGAGATGAACGCCCAGCGGCCCTCGGGGAGCCCTTCGGCCACCCAGTACTCCCACAGCGGGCGATCGCGGTCGAGCCGCTGGGACATCACCCGCGCCATCAGCTCGGCCAGTTCCCGGTCTCCCCCGGGCGCCGGAAGGGCGGTGCGCCGGACGTGATAGCGCAGGTCGAAGTCCGGGTCATCCGCCCAGACTGGCCGTCCGAGGCGGAGCGGCACCGTGCGGAGCTTCTGGCGGTAGCGAGGCACGAGCGGCAGGCGCCCGGCCAGGTGAGCCAGCACCTCCTCCTGCGCCGGCGCCGGACCCTCGAACACGGCGATCGACGCGATGGCCATCGACGTATGCGGGTCCGCGTCCTCCGCGTCGACGAACAGGGCGTCCAGCGGGTTCAGCCTGTCCATGGCGGCTCCCTCGAGGTCTCTGCTGCGATGCTAAGCCGCGTGGCCGCGCCCGCGCCCGGGCTCATCGGACCGCACCGCCGGGACCTTCAGCCCTTTTTTGTGCCAGGCTGAGGCCATGACCACCGGCGCATCTGACGGCGAGCGGGACCTGACGGTCGCGGTGACCGGGCCGACCGGGACGTTCGGGTTCGGCCTGATCCCGCTGCTCCAGGCCGATGACCGGGTGAGCCGGATCGTGGGCATCGCCCGGCGCCCGTTCGACCCGGCCGGGTACGGCTGGACCAAGATGGAGTATCGCCAGGGAGATGTCCGCGACCCCGCCGCCCTGCGCGACGCCTTCGGCTCGGCTGACGTGGTGGTGCACCTGGCGTTCCTGGTCATCGGCACCGCGCCGGCCGAGGTGAACCGGGCGGTCAACGTCGACGGCACGCTGAACGCCTTCCGGGCCGCCGCGGAGGGCGGCGCGCGCCGGTTCGTCTACGCCTCCTCGGTGGCGGCCTACGGCTTCCACCCCGACAACCCGGTCGGGATGACCGAGGAGTGGCCGGTGCGGCCCGCCGCCCGGCTGTTCTACGCCCAGGAGAAAGCCGAGCTCGAGCTGGCGCTGCGAGCCGAGGCGGACCGGGCCGCCGGGCTGGCCCTGTACCTGCTGCGCCCGCCGCTCGTCCTGGGCCCGCACGCGGTCGGCGCCAAGGACCTCCTGCCCGGGCCGCTGGCGCCGCTCGGCCGCCGCCTGGCCAGCCTGCCTGGCCTGCCCGGCTGGGTGGGCCGGTTCCCCGTCCCGCTGCCATGGCCGGTGCCGGCGCTGCCGTTCCAGGTCGTGCACGAGGAGGATCTGGGGCGGGCGTTCCTGCGGTGCGTGCTAGCCGCTGGGCCGCCTGGCGCCTACAACGTCGCCGCCGACGGGATCCTCACCGGCGCCGACATCGTCCGTGAGTTCGGCCTGATCCCGGTGGCCCTGCCCGCCAGCCCGGCGATGTTCGCGGCCCGGGCCATCGCGGCGCTGCCGTTCCTGCCGCCCGCCGCGCAGTGGGTGGAGGCGGCCAGCCACCCGGCGATCATGGATACCGCCCGGGCGAAGAAGGAACTGGGCTGGGCGCCCCGCATCACGGCGCTCGAGGCGCTGCGGGACACCCTGCACCCGGGCCGCCGTCCGGATCCCCGCCCGGGCCCTTGACCGGATCCCGCTGGCTCGTGAGAATCTTGCCTCCACGCAGGCCGGCTACGATGCTCAGAGTCTCCCGCCGGTGTAGCTCAGCAGGCAGAGCAGCCGTCTTGTAAACGGCAGGTCAGCGGTTCGAATCCGCTCACCGGCTCCCAGGTCAGAAGGTATTTGAGCCTCATCCGGTCTCGCCTCGTGGACCGGATTGTGGACCGAATGTCACTGATCCGGCTTATCCTGCTGATATGCCGAGAGTCGCGAAAGGTTGCGTTGAGCAACTGCCGAGCGGATCGTGGCGCGCCCGGGTGTACGCCGGGATCGATCCGATTACCAAGCGGGAGATCCGCCTCAAGGCCACGGCCAAGACCGAGCAGCAAGCGCACATCGAGCTCGGCAGGCTGCTCAAGGAAGCGTCGGAAGGCCGCACGCCCGAGTCGGACGCCACCGTGGCCAAACTGCTGGACGGGTACGCGGCGATAGCTCCATGGGACGTGTCCACGCGGCAGACCAACGAGGGCTTCATCCGTCGCACCATCAAGCCTGCCCTCGGCCCCATGAAGGTGCGGAAGGTACGCGGCCCCATCCTCGACAAGCTGTACGCGGAGCTCAAGCGCTGCGGCGACCTGTCCTGCACCGGCAAGCCGTTCATCGAGCACCGCAAGGTCCCGGTGCTGACGGTCAACCCGCGCGACTCCCGCCCAGCCTGGAAGCAGGTCGCTGAGACGCTAACCGAGGCGATCGGGTCGGGGATTCTCGTGCCCGGCGACGAGCTGCCATCAATCACCGAGCTGAGCAGCCTGCAGGACATCGGTACCGGCGTCATCCGGCACGCCCTGGAGGCGCTCACCGCCGACGGCCTGATCATCGCACGCCACGGCCGCGCCATGATCGTAGCCGGAGCGCCCAGCAACGACCCGCGCCTGAGCAGGAGGCGTCCCGGTCCGGGCCACGACTGCCGCCGCGCCGGGTGCAAGCCGCATGTCTGCCACCCGATGAAGGCCAGCACCATCCGCGGCATTCACAGCATCCTGTCCGGCGCGTTCGCCGCCGCCCAGCGCTGGGAATGGACCGACCGCAACCCCGCCGAGTCAGCCAAGCCGCCGACCACCATTCGCCGGCCCATCCCGGCCACCTCGCCGGATGACGTCGCTAAGGTGATCGCCGAAGCCCGCGCGCGCAACACCGCCCTCGGTCTGTATCTATGGCTGGTAGTGGTCACTGGCGTGCGCCGAGGCGAACTGTGCGGCCTGCAGATCTGCGACATCGACCTGGACCGCGGCTTGGTCCACGTCGCCTTCAACTACGTAGTCCGCGGCGGTCAGGGCGTCCGCAAGGACACCAAGACCCATCAGGACCGCTGGCTCGCTATCGACCCGGACACCTGTGCTCTGATCGCGGCCTACCTGGACGAGATCCGGACGAGTCTGGCCGAGGTCGGCGTCGAGCTGCTCGATGACGCGTACCTGTTCTCCAACGACCCGGCGCATTCCCGGCCGTGGAACCCCGACTGGGCCACGCACAAGGTCGCCGAGGCGGCAGCCGCCGCCGGGGTCAAGCTCGACATCAAGGGTGGTCGCCATCACACGGCCAGCCAGCTCCTCGCGGGCGGCTTCGACTTGCGCAACACCGCCGCCCGCCTGGGCCACAGTGGCGGCGGTGCCACCACGCTGCGGCACTATGCCGACCCGGTCCCCGAGGTCGACCGTCGCGCCGCAGCCTACCTCGCGCGGCTCACCGCCGGATCCACCTCCCAGGACTGACATCAGCTTCCGCCGTTCGGCTCGCCCGGCAGACGTTTACGTTTTTTTCGTTTAGAGATATTCTGGCAGACGGGGCGGGAGCAAAGGGGAGCCGGAATGAGCACGCGGGCGGCGAGTGGGGAAGCGACGACGTACCTCCTCGAGGGAAGGCAGCTGGCCGAGGTCGTCGACTTCGTGACTGAGCTGGCCCGACGCGGAGTAGCCGTTCCGGAGCCTAAGCCTGCCCTGGTCGGAGTCGACGGCCGCCGCCTCGAGGTACCAGGGCCGGTGTTCGATGCCCTAGTACATGTGGCAACGGCCATGGCCCACGGTCAGGGCGTCACCGTCATCCCGCAGAACGCGCTGCTGACCACACAGGAGGCCGCCGAGCTGCTCGGCATCTCCCGGCCCACGCTCGTCCGGCTGCTCGAAGACGGCGAGATCCCGTATGAGCAGCGTGGCAGGCACCGGCGCATCATGCTCGCCGACCTTCTGGCCTATCAGGCCAGCATGCGCCGGGAGCGCCGGGAAGCCCTGGACCGGATGGCGGAGGAAGGGCAAGCGGCTGGCCTGTATGAGGCCACCGCCGGGCCGCCGCCCCGGACCCGGTGACATCGCCGATGGCGATGTTCCCGGCGTTCCTCGATACCTGCACCCTGTACGGCGCCTACCTGTGCGACTCGCTGCTGCGGCTAGCCGAGGTCGGTACCTACCGGCCGCTGTGGTCCGCCGCCGTCCTGGACGAACTCGAACGCGCTCTGGCGGCCCGCGGGCTGGAGAAGAAAGCCGTCACCCACCGGATCGGCGAGATGCGCCGGGCCTTCCCCGACGCTGAGGTCCGCGGGTACGAGAACCTCATGGAGACGATGACCTGCGACCCGAAAGACAGGCATGTGCTGGCTGCAGCCGTCCGCAGCGATGCCGCGGTCCTGGTCACGTTCAACATCGGCGACTTCCCGGACACGTCGACCGCGGCACATGACATCACCGTCGTCCACCCGGACGACTTCCTGCTCGACCAGCTTGACCTCTACCCGGGACACACGGTCGCGGCCCTGCGTGCCCAGGCACGCAGCTACTCCACTCCGGCCATGAGCATCGAGGACCTGCTCGGGCGCCTCGCCTCGGCAGGTGTCCCGAAGTTCGCCGCCGAGGCTCGCCGGCATCTGTGGCCGGCTGATCCGCCCGGCACATAAGGCCCCAACCCCGGTCGAATTCCCGGCATCTTCCGGCTCCTCGGCGGACGCGGTTGGGCAGGCGTGATTCCGGGCATAGTTTCGATACTGGCTTCCAAGCCTCCGGGTGACACCGGCATAACCAGCACACACCTCATCTTCGCCGCCTCACTTCTGATCGCCGCAAGATCTGGCCCTGGCGCCTAGCGGCACTTCTTTCTCCGGTGGCACTTCTCCCACAAACATCTGACTCCCGACGACGGGTCCGGCTTGGCAAGCCAACCCCCTTGCCAGCCATGCGGCGCGGGCGTTCGCTGCCTGCTGCCGCGTGCTCATCGTCGGAGGCGTCGTGGCGGCAGATCTGCTCGTGGTCGGCCTGGACCTGGTGACCGGACGTGAAGTCCACGCTGGAGACAGGCGTACGGAGAAGTGGTACGAGAAGGGGCACAACGGTGACCGCACCCTAGTGTGCCTGGCGTGCTACGAGGGGGCGGATCTGCCGGACGGCCCGCGGACCGTCGCGCTCGTGCCCAAGGGCCGGGAGGGCGGAGCTCGCCGGCAGCATTTCGCTCATCCGCCCGGAATGGCCCCGCCCGGCGGACAGCACAGCCCGGAGAGCCTGTGGCATGCGGAAGGCAAGCAGGCGATACGGGAATGGGCCGAGGCGCAGGGGTTCACGGCCTGGGTGGAGGCCAGGACCGCGGACGGTCGGCGGCGTAGCGATGTCGAGGTCATCCTGCCCGGCGGCCACCGTCTGGCCGTCGAACTGCAGCGCGGCGAGCTCAGTGACGCGGAATGGATCGCCCGTCACGAGGACTACGCCCGGGCCGGGATCACCGATCTGTGGCTTTATCACCCGGATACACGAGTGCCCCGTGTCATATTCCGGCACGGCCAGCCAGGATGGCGTTTCGACCTGGGCGCGCGGACGCTCGGGCTGGTCCACGCCCAGCCCAGCCCCGCTGACGCCCGGACATCTCCGCGTCCGGCGCAATGCCGTGCCGTGCACTGGCCGCCGTGCCCGGCCGACCAGCTCGCGACCCAGTGGATGCCGCTGGCATCAGCGCGGCTGACACCTGACGGCATCAAGCCGTCCGCCCAGACGACGGCCGAGCTTGGCCGGCTGGCGGCCATCGCCGCCCGAGAACTCGCCGCGGAGCAGAACCGAGCGGCGGCGGCCGCCCGCACCCGCGATGAGCGCAATCGCGTCGTCGTTCTGCCACCCACTGCCGGGAAGGACGATGCGCCCAGCGATGGCGTCCAGGTCCCGGAGACGCACAAGGCGTTCCGGTGGGATGCATTTCCGCCCGAGGCAGATCCGGATACCTGGTGCTTTCGCTGCGACATATGCGGGTTGGAGCTGACCGGCGCGATGCTCAAAGTCAGCCCGGTCGTCCACGTGATCCGGACCATGGAACGCACCAGAGCCGGGCGGCCGCGAGAAATCGAGCTTCGGTACGGTGGCGCACCGAGCCCGTGCCAATGCCGTCCGCCTGGGCACAGCCCACGCAGCTCTTGACGTCCGTGCCAGATGGAGGGACGGTCAGAGATGCAAGCTCGCGCAACTCGCGGATGCTGGAGGCAATCATGGCGCTAGTCTTCATCGCGATCGACCCGGATACTACGGGGGACCACTGCCCAGCGGTTTTCGCCGAGGAGGAGACTGGTGATCTCCTTTTCCAAGGCTGGACGGTCACCGACCCGCAGATCCTGGCGGATGTCGCACGGCACAGCCCGATCGCGGACAACGAGTCGGTGGTCCGGCTCCCGGCGCGGATGAAGGCGATGATCCTGGAGGCGCTTAATGGCCACGGTGCCGCCATTCGGCGAGCTGATAGCCGCCACGACGACCTCGGCCGTGCATCTGGAGATGCGCGACGCGTACACGCCTGACGACCGGCGATTCCTCGGCTGGCAGGCGGGGAAGCTGCTTCCGGGGCAGGCAAATCCGGAGTGGTCGGCTATCGTGCGCGCGCACGTAGCCCGGGGCGTTCGTTTTCGCCGCGTCCGTGTCGTGTCTGAGCCGCTGGCGCCCTTCATCCGGTTCGAGTATGAAGTGACGGCCGTGGTCAGTATCGCGGCCGGGGAGCAAGTCCGGTGGCTGCCCCGGCGGCGCGGAACGGATCTGTGCCTGCCCCTCAACGATTACTGGGTGTTCGACGGCCGGCTGGTGCGATTCCACTACTTCTCCGGAATCGGGGAGATCGTCGAAGACGAGATGACCGATGACCCTGGCATCGTGAAGTTGTGCACCCAGGCGTTCGAGGCTGCGTGGGAGCGTGCTATTCCGCATGACCTTTACCGGCCGGCCTGACCGTGATGCTGACCTGAGCCATGGCAGTCTCACCGTCGTCTAGCGTCCAGCGGGCGCGGCAACAGCTCGCCGAGCGGCTACGTGATATCAGGCTGGACGCGGGCCTGACCGCCCGGGCGCTGTCTGCGGCGGCGGGCTGGCATGAGGCGAAGACCAGCCGCATAGAGTCGGCTAAGCAGGCCCTCACCGACGCCGACATCCAGGCCTGGTGCCGGGTATGCGGCGCCGATCGCGAGGCCCCCGACCTGATCGCGGCGTCCCGGGCGGCCGACTCGATGTATGTGGAGTGGCGGCGGCTGACGCGCACGGGCCTGCGCCACACCCAAGATGCCCGGCGTCCGCTGTATGAGCGCACGCGCCTGTTCAAGGTCTACTGCTCGACGGTTGTCCCGGGTTTCCTGCAGACCCCGGCGTACGCGGGCGCGCTGCTGGCGGCCAACTCGGGTTTCCACGCCGCGCCCGACGATGTCGAGGACGCCGTGCGGGCGAGGATGGGCCGTAACCGCGTCGTCCAGTCGCCGGGCCACCGGTTCGCCATGGTGATCGAGGAGGCCGTCTTGCGGTACCGCCTGGGCGGCGCTGAGACCATGGCCGGGCAGCTCGGCCACCTGCTGGACGCCGTCACGCTTCCCACGGTGACCTTGGGGGTGATCCCGTTTTCCGCGGACGGACGGCCGATGTGGACACTGGAGACCTTCACCGTCTTTGACGATTCCCGGGTGCACGTCGAGTTGCTGTCAGCCCAGGTAACGGTCACTGCCCCGAGCGAGATCACCTTGTACGCGCGTGCCTTCGAAAGGCTCACCGGAATGGCCGTCTACGGTCCGCAAGCGCGGGCCCTGATCGCGTCCGCGATCGACGCTCTGGGCTAGATAGCTCGCAAGTTCTCGCAAGTCCGTTTACTCGCCTGTGGTATGCCGCGTTGGCTTATCCGTAGCCACGTTGGCACCTATGGGAGGCATCACCATGACCCGCACTGCGAAGGCCAGCCCGGTCGGCCGCCCAGACGCGTGTACCTCCCGTGCGGGGACCCCGCAGTGACCGCCGGGTTCGACCCCGCGACGCCGAACGTGGCCCGGGTCTACAACTACTGGCTCGGCGGCAAGGACAACTATCCCGCCGACCGGGCCGAAGCTGAGCGGCTGCTGGATATCTACCCGCCGTTGCGGGATCTGGCCCTAGGGAACCGGGCATTCGTGATCCAGGCGGTCAGCTGGGCCGCCCGGCAGGGTATCAGCCAGTTCATCGACCTGGGCGCCGGGCTTCCCGCCTCCCCCGCGGTCCACCAGGCCGCACGCATGGTGATGCCATTGGCCCGGGTCGCCTACGTCGACGTTGATCCGGTCGTGCTGTCCCATGCCCGGGCACTGCTGGCCACCAGCGACGGGGTGACCGCCGTGACCGCGGACCTGCGCGAGCCCGTAGCCGTGCTGGCGGACCCGGAGCTGCGGGCCGTCATCGATCCGGACCGGCCCGTGTGCGTGATCCTCGGCGCGGTCCTGCACTTCCTGGACGCCGACGCCGCCCGGGCGGTTACCGCGGGATACGCGCGGCTGATAGCGCCGGGCAGCTGCGTGGTCATCTCCGTCGCCAGTCTTGACGACGAGGGTCTGGCCAAGCAGCTGGCTCAGGAGTACACCGCGGCGGCCTGGCACAACCACACGCCCTCCGACGTGGAGTCGTTCTTCGCCGGGCTGGAACTGGTAGGCCCGGGCGTCACCGAGGCGCAGACCTGGCGGGCCTGGATGCCCCCAGCCGGTGATGCGGCACCGCAAAGGCCACGTGCTGGCAGGCGTGGCGCAGCGTCAACCCTGACCACCAGCGCGCCAGCCTGCGCGGCGCAGGTATCAGCAGTATCCGGGACGAACAGCCCGGTCACTGGGGCCGCGGAGCAGCACGCACTGCGGCAGGCACTTGCCGGTGATGCCGGTGATGCGCCGCATGGTGCCGGGCAGCCAGCGGTCATGGAACTCCAGGGCCCGCGCCAGGTCGGGGCGTGTACCGCCGTAGATGCGGTGCCACTCGGCGGCCAGGGTGGACAGTTCCCAGATGGCGTGGATGTGCCGGGGCCAGCAGTCCCGGAGCTCGTATCCGCCGTAGTGCTGGCGGAGCACGGTGTCGGCCCAGTGCCGCAGGTCGGCCAGCCGCGCGTGGTAGGTGTCGCGGTCCAGGCCGATCCAGTACGGGGCAGTGGGCCCGCGCGAAGCGGCGGCGTCGAGCGCCTCAGCGACCGTCTGGGCCAGGTCCTCGAACCTGGCCGCCAGGTTCAGGCCGGCGTGGAGCCCGGCCTGGTCCAGCCGTTCGTTGATGGCGCGGACCTGGCCGCGCAGGTCCGCGACCTGCACAGCCAGGGCGGCCAGGCTCTCACCCAGAGCACGGGGCGAGGGTTCCGCGGGCGAGGCCGCGGTCATGACGCCCTCCCGTTAAGCTCGGCGTACAGGTAGGTGCGGGCGGTACCCGGCTGCAGCCCAGCCTGCGCGGCCAGCTCGGCAGCGACCCGGCTGGCTGTGCTGCGGTCGCCGTAGTCGGGATGGGCGCGGTACAAGGCGAGCAGGACCTCCTTCTTGGTGCGCGGCGGCTCGACTGCCTCAGGCGCGGGCGTCTGGGGCAGCGCAGCGGCGTCCAGCACCATCCGGCGCAGTCCCCGGGCTGTCTCCGGGGCGGCTAGGGCGAGCCGCAGCGAGTACAGCAGCATCCGTCCGGCGATCTTGGCCACGGCCGCCGCGGCGCGGCCCAGGGTGTTCCAGGCCGAGGGTTCCTGGTCGGCTAGGACGTGGCGGCGGATCACCGCCACGACCCGGTCCACCACTACGGCCAGCGCGACCGGCGCGATGGCGTACGCGGCGACCGACCGCGGGCTGGCCACGTCGGCGGCCGACACGTTCATGTACGACGATGCGGCGGCGCAGGCCAGGATCAGGATCCGCTCGGTGCGGGCGGGCTGGCCCGCCCGGGACAGGCCGAGCGCGAGCAGGGTGAACACGATCATCAGCAGGTCCAGCAGCAGCGCCTCGATCACGCTGGCCGCGTCCTGGCGGCGGACGGTGACGATGTAGGCGTACTGGGCGCTGAACGAGACAAACAGCGCGCCGCCGCCGACGAATGCCAGCAGCCACGCCGCTACGGCGATCAGCACCGAGCCGGGAGCGCGCCCGGTCCCGGCCCGGCGGCGCACGCCGACGCGGAGCCGCTCGCCATCGCTGGTCATTCCGGGTGGGCAGGGCCCGCCGCGCGTAGTGTTCATTGCGCCTCCAGTTCGGGGCCCGCAGGCGATTCCAGATCCGCTTGTGCTTCGGGCAGGCGGATCTCGGAGGAGTCCCGGAAACAGGTCGGGTACCAGGCCTCGCCCTCGTGCCAGGTGGCCAGTTCCGGGGCCTGCACGCAGATCTCCCACTCATCCTGGCCGCAGACGCTGACCACCCAGCCAGGCAGCCACGGCCACCCGGCCCGGGCGGCGTCTTTTTGCTCGCTGGTCAGCGGGTACCGGACCTGCACCCAGGAGTCCTCCGGGAATACAGCCTCGGTCATGACGTCTCCCAGGGCCCGGCTTGCGCAATGACCCGCGAGCCGTACCTGCCCTGCTTGGTGTGACCCGGCGGCGGCCACAGATACACTGTGCAGGCCAGGATGCTGCTCATGACCGCCGCCGTTCCGCGTCGCGGGACAGGACCCGGGCCACCGACGTGCGGGACAGGCCGAACGTCCGGCCGATCGCCGCCGCCGTGCGCCCGTCTGTCTCGGCGGCCACGATCGCCCGGTCACGATCCTCGCGCGAGATACGCACCCAGCGGGACCGCAGCGCGCGGCGTTCCCGTTCGGTCAGCCCGCCCCAGATGCCGTGGGTGATCCGGTTGGTGATGGCGTAGTCCAGGCACGGCTGCCGGACCGGGCACCCCGCGCAGACCTGCCGCGCGGGCCCGGCGGACTCACCCCGCTCGGGGAAGAACACCTCCAGGTTGGTGCCGCGGCACGCAGCCAGCTCCCGCCAGCGCGCAGCAAAACGCGCCGGAGCGGCGAAGCTGCGGTGCCGCGGCATGCGGGCCGTCACCGGGCGGACGCGGCCACCCGCGCCCGCCAGGCGGCGGCGAAGCCGGCCAGGTCGGCTACCTCCAGGCCGCTGGCCGCGAACTCCTCCGCGAACCGCCGCGGGTAGCGGCGGGTGGTCTTGCGGGCGCCGTGGCAGACCACGGCGTGCGGCAGTGTCCCGGCGATGGCTAGCCGCCGATGGTACGCCGACACGCTCTGGCACATCGGGCACGAAGGCGGCGGCGGGCGTTCCCTAGGCCTTCCGCTGCACCCGTACATCGCCGCTGATCTGCCAGCGCCCATCCTCGGCGGCGAGCGGGAGCCGGGAGCCGGCTTGCCGCGCATGCAGGGCCCTTGCCCCGTGGTACAGCGTCAACCGGGACACGCTTGCCCGGCCCGGCAGGGACGGCCAGCTGGCCGGCGCACCGGCGTCTGCGTCGTCTAAAAGTTCGTACATAAAAGTGCGGTCGGTCTTCTGCGGCCGGGCTGAGCCGGTCAGGGCACAGCCGGTAGGGTCGCCAGGCCTGCGGATCCCGCAGGCCTGTACCGGCCGCACAATCTGGCTTGCCGTCCAGGTGCCGTTCGAGGACCAGCGCGGGCAAGCCGACGATGGCGACGACGTTGCCGATCGCGTTGTCCTCAGCGATCTGGCGGAGCCGGATCGTACGGAAGTCGCAACATGGGGCCAGCGCGGCGCGGTTGCTGGAGAACGGCATCGCGGCCAGCAGCGTGCCCAGGTCCCGTCCGGCCGGGGGCGCGCGTGCGGGGGCGTGACGCTGCGATAGCCCAGCCGGCCCAATCCTTCACCCAGACCGCCTCAGAGCTGCTGGTCTCCAGCGGCCATGGAAATCCGCAAAACGTGCGGAGTCCCCGCTTACCTTCGCGTCGTGATCGAAAGGCATCGGACACAGGCATCACGGACGATGAACGCGGAAACGGCTCAGGAAGTCACGGATCGTGTCGACTAACGTCACGCTGCACGCAGGCCACGACGTGGCCTACTTCACCTCCGGCCAGGGCCGCGGCGGCTGCGCTGGGGCCATGTCGTACTACACCGCGGCGGGTGAGCCGCCAGGGCAGTGGGCTGGGAACGGCGCCGCGGCGCTCGGGCTGAGTGGCACGGTGGATCCGGACGTCATTGAGCGCTTGTACCAGGACAACCCGGCGCACCATTACCGGGCAGACCGGCAGCGAGGAGCCCAGTGAGGCGCAGCGGCTCGCCGCCTGGGAGGCCCAGACCGCACGGCGCGAAGTGCACGCCCTGTCCGCGGTGCACGAGCAGGTCGCGGCGTTCGCCGCCGAGCGCACCGGGCGTGCCCGGGCCGTGCTGGATGATGCGGCCAAGCGCACGGCCGCACGGATAGCCGTGGCCGAGGTGCAAAAGCAGCATGCGGTCTGGTCGATGGCGCAGCTCCGGTTTGAGGTGCACCGGGCGTTCCCGGTCCTCAAGCCCGGCGCCGACGGCGAGGCGGTGGTCACCGAGGTCGCCAAGCTGGCCGTCTCCGGCCGGGCCAGCACCGGCGTCGTGCAGGTTACCGCCCCGGACGTGACCGATGTGACCGGTCTCGGCGTGCGCGCCTCCGACGGCGGCAGCATCTACCGTCCGCCGAACGAAGAGCGGTACTGCACCCTGGCTCACCTCGACATCGAAGAGCAGATCCTGGCGGCCGCCAGGCGAACCGTCCCGCAGCTCATCAGTGAGGAACGAGCACGTGCGGCCGCCGGGCGCACCGGGCTGACCGCCGAGCAGCGCGACGCCGTGGTGATGATGCTCACCGCGGCCGCGGCCACGACCGTGCTGATCGCCCCGGCCGGGGCGGGCAAGAGCCACACCATGGCCGAGTTCGCCCGGCTGTGGACCAGCTTCACCGGCCGCCGCGTCATCGGGCTGACCACCTCGACCAACGCGGCCCGGGTGCTGGCCCATGAGGGCCTGGCCGAGAGCTACAACATCGCCGAATTCCTCGGCAAGACCGAAGGCTCCGATGAGCTGCGCAGGCCCGTCCCGCTGCACCAGGACGACGTGCTCGTCCTGGACGAGGCCAGCCAGCTAGGCACATCCGATCTGGCCATGATCGGCGAAGCGGCCCGGTAGGCCGGGGCCCGGATCGTCGCCACCGGCGACACCGCGCAGCTCGGCGCCGTCGAGGCCGGGGGCATGTTCCGGCTGCTCGCCCGCGAGGTCCCCGCTGCCCAGCTGCATGAGGTCCGCCGGTTCGACGCGGCCTGGGAACGCCAGGCCAGCATCCGGCTCCGCGACGGCGACCCGGCCGCGGCCGCCGCCTACGACCGGCACGGCCGGATCCGCGGCGCCGACGAAGAGGCCGCTTACGAGAACGCCGCTGCGATGTGGCTCGCGGACAACCTGCGCGGCAAGGACGTGCTGCTGCTCGCCGGGTCCAACGCCGAAGCCGCCGAGCTCTCCCGCCGCGTTCAGGCCAAGTTCACCCAGATGGGCAGCGTCGGGCCGCCGCAGGCCCCGCTGGCGGACGGCAACCACGTCGGCGTCGGCGACCTGGTCCGCGCCCGCCTCAATACCGAGATCGACGCCAGCGGCCGCCAGCTCACCAACCGCGACACCCTGAAGGTCACTGCCTTCCGCGGTCCCGACGCCGAGGTGCGGCGGCAGCGTCTGGACGGCACCTGGACCGGGACGTTCCGGGTGCCCCGGTCCTACCTCGCGGCCAGCGCCGAGCTCGCCTACGCCGGCAACGTCCACGTCGCCCAGGGCCGCACCGTCGACACCGCCCACCTCCTCGTCACCGACACCCTGTCCCGGCAGGCCCTGTACGTCGGCATGACCCGCGGCCGGGAATCCAACACCGCGCACCTGGCCACTGGCAAGACCACACCACCCGGTCGCCAGCCTTACCAGCAGGCCGCCCCTGAAGCCGTGCTCGCAGGTGTCCTGCAGCGCGACGCCGGCGACCTATCCGCCACCGAGCAGATCCGCCAGGCCCAGGACTGGGCCGGCGGAACCGGGCACCTGCTCACCCTGTGGTCCGCCGCCGTCAAGCAGGCCATATACCCGGACATCGATCAGCAGATCAAGGCCAGGCTCACCGAGCCAGAAGCCCGGCGGTACGACCGCGAGCATTCCCGCACGGCCCTGCACCAGCGGCTCCGTACCGCGCATCTCGCCGGGTATGACATCGGCGTCCTGATCGGCCAGATCACCGCCGGGCCGATGGACGGGGCCCGGTCCATCACCAGCGTCCTGCACGGGAGGCTGCAGCGGCTCGCCCTACCGGACCTACGGCCCAACGCGACCTGGGCCCAGCGCACCCCTGCCGTCGGCCCGCCATCCGCCCACGAACTCGCCGCCGCACTCGGCGACCGAGCCCGCGCCCTCGGCGAACAGCTGGCCGCCACCCCAGAACCCTGGCTCGTCCGCCACCTCGGCGTCCTGGCCCCTGGCGCGTCCCCCGCCCTACACGCCGAATACACCCGCCGCGCAGGCACCGCCGCCGCCTACCGGGAAGCTGCCGGAATCACCAACCCCGGCCAAGCCATCTCACCGCTACCGCACCGCGGCCACCCCGAACTCGATGCCATGCGGAAAACGGTCTTCGCCGCCCTGGAGATCCGCGACGAAGCCGACGTCATCCGCGGCCTGGACCGCGGCGAGCTCGAAGCACGCGCCCTGCAGGGCGAGCGCGCCCGCGCCGCGGCCCCGCCCGACGTCAGCCGCCAGCTCCGGCTCACGGCTCAAGCCGAAGCCGACGCACGCCGGCAAGCCGTCCACGCCCGAGCCCGGCACGACCACACCGCCGCGGCCAGTTCCACGGCACTAGCCGCCCAGCTGGCCGCCGAACGCCACCGCCTCGAAGCCGCCGGCGCCCGCTACGAGCAGTGGTCCACCCACACTCACACCACCAGAGACATGGCCGGGAAAGCAGCGGCCGAACTGCGACGACGAGGGCATGCACAGCCAGACCACGAATCACATCCGCAGCCCGAAGACGAACCGCAGCCAATGGCCGGATGGCGGCGGCAGCTCGAGGCTGACGCCGAGGCCCTGAATAGCGCCCATACGAGCGAGCACCAAGCCGCCAGCACCACTGCGGACCCGGGCCGTCACAACGCCTCCCAGAGATGAACCCGCCGCCCGCTTCCAGGCCGGGTCCGCGGACGAGCCCGGAGAATGAACCCGCGGACGAGAACCAAGCAGCGCGGCTCGACGAGCTGCTGGCGTGGGCGGTCGGGGCAGCGAAACGAATCGCGGCACAGCAAGCCGCACGGCAAGCCAGTAGCGACTACGCCGCGCGGATGGAGTTGGAAGCTCAGACCCAGGCCGAGGCCAGGCAGCAGCCTCAGGCCCAGGATGAAGTCGAGCTTGAGCTGTAACGCCGCAGCCCGGCACCCCTACGCCTCGGCCGGATAACCAGTACGGGATTCGTGATCCGTCTAAAGCGGGACATCTCCAGCTGGCACGGGCGAGCATGACGATGTGACCCGCGTCACGCTGATGGCCGATGTGCCCGGTTGCGATGGTGAGTTATGTTCTGAGCACTGCCCTGATCGGGCTGGGAAGCCGGTGCAATTCCGGTGCGGTCGCGCCACTGTAACCAGCTGCTGCTGGAAGCCAGACCCCTCCCGATCACGGATCCCGGCGAGGCGGGACGCACGATCCCGCGGGGAGGTCTTATGCCAGCTGCCGACGCTGCGCGCCCGCCGGGCGCGCCCGGGGCCGAACGTCACGGCATCCTCAAGACCATGATCACCACGTGGACCAGGGCTGACTGGCTGCAAGCCGGAGCGCTGCTCGGGTTCATCGCCCTGATGCACGTCGCGGCGTTCGGCGTCCTGTTCGGCGCGGTGGGTCCTGGGCATTACCAGCTCGGGACCAAGGTCTTCGGGGTGGGCCTCGGCATCACGGCCTATACCTACGGCCTGCGGCACGCGTTCGACGCGGACCACATCGCCGCGATCGACAACACCACCCGCAAGCTCCGCGGTGAGGGGCGCCGCCCGAAGTCGGTGGGTTTCTGGTTCGCGATGGGCCATTCCACCATCGTGGCGGGAATGGCGGCCCTGGTCGCGGCCGGCGCTCATATCGTGGGCGCCCTGACCTCCGGCAGCAGCACCGCGAACCAGGCCCTGGGCGTCATCGGCACCGGGGTGTCCGGCAGTTTCCTGTACATCATCGCGATCCTGAACCTGGTCGCGCTGATCGGGATCGTCCGGGTGTTCCGGGCCATGCGCGGCGGCGAGCTCGACGAGGCCCAGCTGGAAACGCACCTGCAGAACCGCGGCTTCATGAACCGCATTCTGGGTCGGCTGACCAGGACTATCACCCGGCCGGGCCAGATGTACCCGGTCGGCATCCTGTTCGGGCTGGGGTTCGACACCGCGACCGAAGTCGCCCTGCTGGTCCTGGCCGGCACCGGCGCCGCCAGCGGGCTGCCGTGGTACGCGATCATGGTGCTGCCGCTGCTGTTCGCCAGCGGCATGAGCCTGCTCGACTGCCTGGACGGGCTGTTCATGAGCGTGGCCTACGACTGGGCGTTCCTGAACCCGGTGCGCAAGGTCTACTACAACGTCTCCATCACCGGGTTGTCGGTGGCGGTGGCGTTCCTGGTCGGGACCATCGAGCTCGTCAGCGTCCTGCACGACAACGCCGGATGGGTCAACCCCGTCACCACCTGGATCAGCGGAATCGACCTCAACAACGTCGGCTTCATCATCGTCGGCCTGTTCGTCGCCACCTGGGCTGTCGCGCTCGGCTACTGGCGCTTCGCCAGGGTCGAGGATCGCTGGACGCCCGCGCCCGCCACCGAGCCGGAGCCCTCCTGACCGTGGTGCCCGCTGGCGGGCTGTCGGCGACCAGGCGGTATGACCTTGCGCCGTGATTAACGCGCGTTTTACGCTACTGCATGTAAGTTGCAATATATGGCGGCTCGCGGTGTAGGGCCTGGTCTCCGCCGCGAGTCATCCGGCGGCCCGTGCCTGGATGAGAGGATTCCGATGGGCATCCGCACCGTCAACGGCATCGCCGGCACGGGCGGGAGCCAGCACGCCGGGACGAGCCAGCCGTCCAGGCCAGCGTGGTGGCCGACCCGTTCGGCGCCTTCTCTGCCGGACGGGCGGCGTGGCAACTCCCCGGTCACCGTGATGACCCTGACCGGTGATCACGCCGGCCTGGTGGTGCGCAGTCTGGCACCCGTGCTTACGGTGGTGGCGGCGTTCGCGCTCGTCGTGATCTTCCTGCCGTCGGTCGAGTATCGGGCGCTCGGGCCGGGCATGCGGTTCTGGTCCGGGAGCTACCGGCCGCTGGCAGCCGACCGCCGGGGGCACGCTGGCCCGGTTGCTCGCCCGGTCCGCGGACGGGATGCTGTGACGCGGCCGGCGCCGCGTGGTTACTGGCAGTTCGCGCACACGCCGGTCACCGCGAACCTGTGGGGGTTGATGGCGAAGCCGTACCTGGTCCGGGCGCTACGGACCAGGTCCTGGAACATGTCATCGGGGACCTCGGTCATCGACCCGCACTTCTCGCAGGCCAGGTGTCCATGGGCAGCCGACGCGAGGTGGTAGGTCGCGGGCCCCTCTCCCATGCGGGTGCAGTCGACGACGCCGAGCCGTTCCAGTTCCTCGAGGTTGCGGTAGACCGTGGACATGTGCACGTCCGGGGCGTGGAAACGAACCTCGGTGGCCAGTTCCTCGGCACTGCGGTGCTCCTGGCTCCGGAACAGCGCCTGCAGCAGCAGCCGGCGCGCGGGTGTCGCCCGGCCGCCTTGCTTGCGAACGAGGGCAATGACGTCCTCGATCGCGGCGTGGCTGGGGTGTTCGGCGGGCCGGGTCTGGCCATCTCGAGGCACGGGGCCAGCATACCGCAGCACGTGCAGTTGCAACGGGGGAGCAATTGCGAACTCGGTAGGACGGAGAGTGACGGGGGAGCTGCTGATCCCAGCTTCTTGGCTGACAGTCACCCCGGTTTAACCAGACGGTGACGGCCGGTCGGCGCTGTTGCGATAAGCGGGCAGCGAGAACGGCGTCACGCTGTGCCGCACTGGCTCCCCTGGTGACGCCGCGCCGGGCAACCGGGCCCCGGTCGTTGCAGGTCCATCCTGGCTGCCACAATGACGCACGTACGCAAGAGACGCTATTGCAAGTCATTTGCAGGTCTTTCTAAACTAGCCCTGACGTGCAGTCCCCTGGAAGGTGGCTTCGATGGCCGATCTGAGTGCCCGCCTCGTGCGGATCCGCAACGGGCTGACCCCCGCCGAGTGGGCCCGCTTCGGCGGCATGATCGCGGTGATCATCGGGCTGAACGTGGCCGGCTGGCTGATGCTGGCCGCCGCGGTCAGCGGGCACTACCACATCACCGGTAAGGAGATCTTCGGGTTCGGCACCGGGATCCTGGCCTACACCCTGGGCATGCGGCACGCCTTCGACGCCGACCACATCGCCGCGATCGACAACACCACCCGCAAGCTGGTCCAGGACGGCAAGCGGCCGCTGTCGGTCGGGTTCTTCTTCTCCCTGGGCCACTCCACCATCGTGTTCGCGCTGGCGCTGCTGCTCAACTTCGGCATCCGCGCCCTGGACAGCCAGGTCAAGAACGACAGCTCCGGCCTGCACACCTACACCGGGATCATCGGCACCACCGTCTCCGGCACCTTCTTGTACCTGATCGCGCTGCTGAACCTGGTCGTCCTGCTCTCGATCATCAAGGTGTTCCGCGAGATGCGCACCGGCCGGTACAGCGACGCCGAACTCGAGGCCCAGCTGGACAACCGCGGCCTGATGAACCGCGTCTTCGGCGGGTACGCCAAGCGGATCGACAAGCCCTGGAAGATGTACCCGGTCGGCGTGCTGTTCGGGCTCGGGTTCGACACCGCCACCGAGGTCGCGCTGCTGGTGCTGGCCGGCTCGGCGGTGGTCTCCGGGCTGCCGTTCTACGCCATCTTGTCGCTGCCCATCTTGTTCGCCGCCGGGATGTGCCTGTTCGACACCGCCGACGGGTGCTTCATGAACTTCGCCTACGACTGGGCGTTCGCCAAGCCGGTCCGCAAGGTCTACTACAACATCACCATCACCGGCCTGTCGGTGTTCGTCGCGCTGTTCATCGGCACCATCGAGCTCCTCGGCCTGCTCGGCCAGGAACTGAACCTGACCGGCGGATTCTGGGACTTCCTGGCCAACTTCGACATCAACAAGGCCGGGTTCATCATCGTCGGCGTGTTCGTCCTGACCTGGGCCGTGGCCCTGTCCATCTGGCGGTTCGGCCACATCGAGCAGAAATGGCAAGCCCACACCGTCACCGCCGACACCCGCGACTGAGCCTTGCCAGGGAACCAGCGCCAGGGACCGGGGGTGGTCTAGGCTGTGAGCGTGATGCAAGATGGACGCGGTTGCAAAGAACATGCAACTAGCGGTCCCAGCCCGGAACGTGGCGGCCCCGGGAGCGTCGGGGGCTCCGCGGGCACCGCGTCCGGGCGGCCGGTGGTGGTGGAGGTGTACCTGCTCCGCTGTCACCCCGGCGGGCTGCTGGCCTACCGCTGCGTCACCGGGCAGCTCGGCGTCTCGGAAACCCCGGACGAGGCGGCGGCGCGGATCGGCCGGATCCCGCCCGACGGGCCCGGCCGCGCGGTGGCGGTGCACTCCACGAGCTGGCGGCATCTAAGCAACGGGTCCATCGTCCTGGCCTACGTCGTGGCCCCCGACCCGGTGCCCGGCGCGTCCGCCGTCCCCATCCTCAGCTTCGAGGTCCCGCACGGCCCGCGCGCCAGCCGCCCGTCACCTCCGCGCCTGCAACATGAGCAGGTCGCCGCGCACGCAGCCCGGCACCTCGCCCTGGTCGCCGACACCAACCCCCACGTCGGCCGGGTGTTCGCCGCCTATCCGGAACTGGCCCGCTCCCTGGGCGCCCTGCCGCGGGCCGCCGCCGGCCAGCTGACTGCCAGCTAACGAGGCAACGACCGTCCGCTATCTCCTATTCGGTTAGCGACGCCAGCTAATACCATCCGGGCGTTATTACTACCTCAGAGCTGTTGCGATCCTTTTGCATTAGCTTCTAGGCTTATGCCACGGGCCGTAGCGGAAGACTGCGCCGGCGAGAGGACCGTGATGGGTACCTACACCCTGCCTGACCTGCCGTACGATTACGCCGCCCTCGAACCCGCGATCACCGGGGAGATCCTGGAGCTGCACCACGCCAAGCATCACGCCGCCTACGTCAA
>Ga0335081_10003755_pt1 | contig 23909 bp, 23 predicted proteins | sample Lox_Sample_35_FD_206713 | JGI IMG/M metagenome (GOLD analysis project Ga0335081, IMG submission 206713) | Soil microbial communities from Loxahatchee National Wildlife Refuge, Florida, United States - Lox_Sample_3.5 | ecosystem: Environmental > Terrestrial > Soil > Wetlands | place: USA...
TTTCTGGTCTCGTTAACCAGTTTCATTTCTTCGCGAGTATACCCATTATCGAGGAACGAATCAATGCAAGGAATGCAGTTGAATGCTATCTGGTGCGGATAAACCTTTGTTTTCACATCTCTGAAGTTGAGGAGCGCGACGGTCTGCTGCGCCAGTTCGTCAACGCCCTTTTTGCCGGTGTCCGAAACGGACTGCAAGGTAGTGACGACAACACGTTTTATCTTAACCTTGTCATGAATCGGTTTTAATGCCATAACTAAGCTTATCGTGGAGCAGTTAGGGTTGGCTATAATACCGGCATGTTTTTCTAGGGAATGGGCATTCACCTCGGACACTACGAGGGGAACTTTCGGATCCATGCTGAATGCGCTCGAATTGTCAATAACGACAGCGCCTGACGCAACAGCGAACGAAGAGAACTCAAGACTGCGTTCCGGGCCCGCCGAGAACAGGGCGATGTCTACATCCTTGAAGGAATTCCTGTCCAACTTGCGAACAGCGATGTTCCTGCCTTGAAACGCGATTCGCTCGCCCTCCGATTGTTCCGATGCGAGCAACACGAGTTCGTCCACCGGAAGCTTACGCTCCTCGAGGATTTCAACCATTTCTCTGCCCACTAAGCCAGTTGCGCCGGCTACGGCAACGACATATTTAGTCTTTTTTTTAAGCATGTGATAACGACAGGATACAATACCGATACTGATCAGGTGCTAAGGTCTCGAAGTGAAACAAATCTTTTTGCCAATGAAATTTCGAACGCTGCACGACTGGCTCAATTTTTTTAGCTGTTATTCGTTTATCTCTCCGCGACGATTTTCAGCATTCTGCGCAGCGGCTCCGCAGCGCCCCAAAGAAGCTGGTCACCGCAGGTAAAAGCGTTCAGGAACGTCGGCCCCATATTCATCTTGCGCAGCCGTCCAATCGGCACGGTAAGCGTCCCGGTGATCTCAGCAGGTGTCAATTCTTTGATCGTAAGTTCACGAACGTTCGGAACTACTTTTACCCATTTATTATGTTTGGAGATGATGTCCGTTATCTCGCTGATTGGCAAATCTTTCGTCAATTTGATCGTCAGTGCTTGACTGTGGCAGCGCATAGCCCCAACGCGCACGCAGGTCCCATCGATCGGGATCGGATTTCCTTCACGGCAAAGGATCTTGTTCGTCTCTGCCTGTCCCTTCCATTCCTCCTTACTCTGGCCGTTCTCAAGCTGCCTGTCGATCCACGGGATAACGGAACCCGCAAGCGGCACGCCGAAGAATTCACGGGGATAGGAATCGGAGCGAATATGTTCGGCAACCTTACGGTCTATTTCAAGAATCGCGCCTGAGGGATCGTCTAGCAGAGATTTCACCGTACCATGAATCGAGCCCATCTGTTTCAGCAGCTCGCGCATATTGTTTGCGCCGGCGCCCGAAGCCGCTTGGTAGGTCATGGCGCTCATCCACTCCACCAGACCCTGCTCGTAAAGCCCCCCTAGGGCCATGAGCATCAGGGACACAGTGCAATTACCGCCAATATAGTTTTTGATCCCTTTTGACATACCGCTCTTGATAACGTTCAGATTGACCGGATCGAGGATAATGATGGCGTCCTTCTCCATGCGCAGCGTTGATGCAGCATCGATCCAATATCCCTTCCAGCCCGTAGCACGCAGTTTGGGATAGACCTCGTTCGTATAATCCCCACCCTGACAGGAAATGATCGCATCAACTGTTTTGAGTGCGCTGATATTCTTCGCATCCTTTAGCGCCGGAACATCCTTGCCGATGTTCGGCCCCTTGCCGCCGACATTCGACGTGGTGAAGAATATCGGGTCAATAAGATTAAAATCCTTTTCCTCGCTCATTCGGCCCATGAGCACCGAACCCACCATGCCGCGCCAACCGATAAAACCAACTCGCATCATATAATTCTCCCGCTTTATTATCTATTCTAAAACTTTGCAATCTGCACTTACTAAAGCATCTCCGCCACCAAATCCCCCACTTCTGTGGTAGAATATCCCATCTTCCCTGCTGCCTGGCTTTTCATCTTTTTCATAGCCGAGATCATTGCTGTTTCGATCATGTGCGCGGAGTTTGTCTCACCCAGTGAATCGAGCATCATCATTGCAGCCCCGATGGCTGCCATGGGATTGATCACATTCTGCCCTGCATACTTCGGAGCGCTGCCGCCCATAGGTTCGAACATGGAAACGCCTTCAGGACTGATATTCCCGCCCGATGCAACGCCGAGCCCGCCCTGAATCATTGCACCGAGATCGGTAATAATGTCGCCGAAGAGGTTTTCCGTTACTGCGACATCGAACCATTCCGGATTTTTCACGAACCACATGTTTGCCGCGTCAACATGGTTATAGTCGCGCTTTATCTCCGGATACTGTTTTGATCCCATCTCTTCGAACGCGCGGTACCAAAGGTCGCCGCAATGGGTCAACACGTTCCGTTTGTGAATAAGTGTGATCGGCTTTATGGCATATTTCGGTTCTTTCGCATTGCGCTTCTTCTTGATTTCGAAAGCGTATTTAAGACACCGATCCACGGTCCGACGGTCATACACCATTAACTGAGTCGCGATCTCCTCGGTCGTGCCCACGCGGGTCGCCCCTCCGTGTCCCGTGTAGATGCCCCCCGTGTTCTCGCGGATAACCACAAAGTCTATATGCTCAGGCCCCTTATCTTTGAGAGGGGTCTCCACATTGGGATAGAGCTTCACTGGCCGTAGATTGATGTACTGGTCGAGTGCAAAACGTATTTTGAGCAGGATGCCAGTTTCTAGAATGCCCGGTTTCACATCAGGATGTCCGATGGCTCCAAGAAACAGAGAATCGAACTTTTTAAAAGCGTCAATTGCGCTGTCCGGAAGCGTCTCCCCGGTTCTGAGATATCGTGTAGCGCCAAAATCGAACTCGGTGAATTCAAGTTTAAATGCGCCTCGCAATGCCGCGGCGTTTAAAACTTTTCTTGCTTCTCGAACGACCTCCGGTCCCGTGCCATCACCAGGTATCGTTCCGATCTTGTAGGTCTTAGTCATTAGAATAAATTCCTCTCAAAATAAATCAAAAAGGTGCTGGTTGTATAAACAGAGAATGAAACCCCTAAAAATGGAAAATATTAAAAAAATGAATCATTGCCCTTCCATTCTTCCGGGGGAAGGCCTATCTTTTTCTCGCGCTGCAGTTACTCGTACGCATCTCGATGCAGTTGTCGTCGCCGGGGATAAAATCTAACCCACAAGAAGGCTGTGAAGGTCTGATGGATAAGGAATAGGATGAATCGAGGTTCCGGCTGTAATAAACGCAAAGTTCACAGCGTGATCCGGAGTCATGCGTTTGGCCGTTAGGCTGGAGCGCTTTCGACAGCTTGAAACACGCAGTCAATTACAAACCTGCCTTCTTCTTCGTGTATGCCATAAGCCCGCCGGCGGCGATAAGTTCCTGCATGAAAGGCGGGACGGGAACAACCTTGAACGTCTTGTTCGAGGAAAGATTCCGAATCACCCCTGCATCGGCATCGACTTCGATCTGGTCGCCTTCTTTGATACCATCAACCGCCTCGGAGCTTTCAAAGATCGGAAGCCCCATGTTAAAGCAGTTCCGGTAGAATATCCGCGCAAAGTTTTTTGCCACCACGCAGGATACACCGGCAGCCTTGATCGCAATCGGCGCATGCTCGCGCGATGACCCGCATCCAAAGTTCTTCTCGGCTACGATAATGTCGCCGGATTTCATCCTCTTCATGAAGTCGGGTGTGGTGGAATCCTCCATGCAGTGTTTTGCAAGTTCTTTTGGATCGGAGGTATTCAGATAGCGGGCCGGGATGATCGCGTCAGTATCAACATCCGCCCCGAATTTCCATGCATTGCCTTTGAATTTCATGAGAACCTCGTTGTTTGAAGCGATTAAATCGTTTAAACCGCTCAACCCGTTTTAACCGAAAGTTATTTCAGCTCTTCCGGTCGGCCGATTCTCCCGAGGACCGCAGATGCCGCTGCGATCGATGGGTTAGACAGATAAACTTCGCTCTTGGGAGAGCCCATCCTGCCGACAAAGTTCCGATTCGTCGTTGCTATTGCGCGTTCTCCGGCGGCGAGAATGCCCATGTGACCGCCGAGACAGGGGCCGCAGGTCGGGGTGCTGAAGGCGGCGCCCGCATCGATAAATGTATCCACGAGGCCTTCCTTAATGGACTGCTTATATACTGCCTGCGTGGCCGGTATAACGATCATGCGGACATAGGGATGAACCTTGTGCCCTTTGATAACTTTGGCAGCCTCCCTGATGTCCTCGATTCTACCGTTCGTGCAGGATCCGACGACGGACTGATCGATGTTTATGGCAGCAAGCTCGCTCACGGGTTTAACATTTTCCGGTAGATGTGGGCATGCGATCTGCGGCTCCATGCCGGTCAAATCGAACTCACGAATGTCCACATAGTTTGCCTTCCTATCGCTTTTGAAAAATTTATATTTGCGCCGCGCGCGCTTCGCCACATATTTTTCCGTAATCTCGTCGGGCTCGATGATGCCGTTCTTGCCGCCCGCTTCGATGGCCATGTTGCAAATAGTCAGCCGGCCGGCCATAGGGAGCTTGCGGATCACATCACCCGTGAACTCCATGGCACGGTACAGTGCACCGTCGACGCCGATTTCACCGATCGTGCGTAGGATAATATCCTTTCCGCCGACCCATTTGCCGAGCTTCCCCTTATAGATAAACTTCATGCTCTCAGGCACCTTGAACCAGGCCTCGCCAGTGATCATGGCCGCTGCAACGTCGGTGCTGCCCACACCAGTCGAAAATGCGCCCAAACCGCCGTAGGTGCAAGTGTGGCTATCGGCGCCGATCACCACGTCGCCGGGTACCACGATCCCCTGCTCGGGCAGGAGCGCATGTTCCACGCCCATCCTGCCGACCTCGAAGTAGAGCGAAAGGCGGTGCTCTCGCGAGAACTGCCGGAGCATATTGCACTGCTCCGCCGAAGGGATGTCTTTGTTCGGAGCAAAGTGGTCTGGGATGAGCGCGATCCGATCGGGATCGAATACCTTCTTGGCGCCTCCGGCTCGAAATTCCTTAATCGAGATAGGGGCGGTGATATCGTTGGCGAGCACCAGATCAAGCCTCGCGTTGATCAATTCTCCCGATTTTACTTCTTTTTTGCCGCAGTGCGCAGCCAGTATCTTTTCCGTTATCGTCATCATAGTCTTGAAAATATACAATATCCCTCGATCAGTTTCAACTGTTTTTTAGCCTTCCCCTTTTCCAATACTCCAGTTTGTTTAATGCATTGACGTATGCTTTGGCGCTTGCGATAATAATGTCCGTATCGGCACCCTGGCCCGCGACCTTTTTGCCCCCTTCCTCGACCCTCACGGTTACTTCTCCCAGGGCGTCCGTGCCTCCGGTGATTCCCTTGACCAAATAGGCATCGAGTTTGCTTTTCGTTCCCGTAATTGCTGCGATCGTCCGGTACACTGCGTCGACCGGGCCGTCTCCGGTACCTGTCTGCTTTATGGCGTTTCCGTCCACTGCCAGCTCAACCGTGGCCTTGGGCGTGGTCCCCGTGCCACTTGCCGCGCTAAGATGCTTCAGAATATAAACCTCCTGGATTTGCTGCATCTCATCAGATACAATCGCTTCGAGATCCTCGTCGAATACTTCCTTTTTCTGATCAGCCAGCCGTTTGAACCGGTCGAATGCCTTGTTCAGGTCTTCATCGGAAAGTTCATACCCCATTTCCTTGAGCCGGTCACGGAAGGCGTGCCTGCCGGAATGTTTCCCCAGCACTAAATTGGTTTTCAAGAGGCCGACCGACTCCGGCTTCATAATCTCGTACGTGGTTCGTTCCTTGAGCAGTCCGTCCTGATGGATACCCGCCTCATGGGCAAAGGCATTGGCCCCCACGATAGCCTTATTCGGCTGAACCGGGATACCCGTGATCTTTGTCACAAGCCTGCTCGTGCGCGTAATCTCTTCGGTGCGAATCATCGTGTCAGCTCCGAAAAAATCCTTCCTTGTGCGGAGCGCCATGACGACTTCCTCCATTGAGCAGTTTCCCGCCCGTTCGCCGATGCCATTCACCGTGCATTCCACCTGTGTCGCGCCGTTGCCGATCGCCGAGATCGCATTTGCGACAGCCAACCCTAGGTCGTTATGACAATGAACCGAGATGGATGCCTTGTCGATGTTTTTAACCTTCGTCCTGAGCTCGCGGATGAGTGCGCCGAACTCAGCGGGCATGGCATATCCCACGGTGTCCGGGATATTGACGGTCCCGGCGCCCGCCTCGATGACGGCTTCGATCACTTCCAGAAGATAGGAAACCTCGGTCCGGGTTGCGTCCATGGGGGAAAACTCAACGTCCTCCACTAGGGACCGGGCATATCCGACCATCTCCACGGATCGTTTGAGCGCTTCGTCGCGTGAGATGCGGTACTGGTGATTCAGATGGATATCCGATGTGGAATGGAAGGTATGAATACGCCGCTTCGGGGCATTCTTGAGCGCCTCCCAGGCCCGGTCGATGTCTTCCTTCCGGGCACGGGCAAGACTACAAATGATCGGACCTTCCACCTCGGCCCCGATACGCTTGATGGCCTCAAAATCTCCGAGCGAACTGATGGCGAAGCCGGCCTCGATAATATCGACGCCGAGCCGCGCGAGCTGTTTCGCCATGGTTATTTTTTCATCGACATTCATGCTTGCTCCCGGGGATTGTTCACCGTCGCGGAGTGTCGTGTCGAATATCTTGATTATTCTGCTCATATGTTCCTCCATGTCATGCGGCATGTGCCGCATGCATGATACAGAAGTAGAGTTCTCCTTCGGAAGAGAACTGGTTTAGCAGCAACATGACTTACCTATCACCACCAGATGATACCATCGAGAAAGCGTTCTCCCTATTTAAGCAGAACCGGATTCCCCTTCAGAATTGTAGTGGAAAGGGCAATATTAGGGTGTTGCGGCTGCGGTGCTAGCTAATTGTTTCTCTCGCAACACCTTCAAACAACGATACCAAAGTCAAAGATACGCGTCATGGCCAATATGGTTCCGATCAGGCAAGACTACGCAGCGGCTGCTTTTCTCTGCCTCCTCAGCAATTTGTACAGCGCCTCAGCCATGCCGATAAGTACATAGCAGATGGAAACCAGGAACAGAACGAGTGCAGGATGATAGGCAACCACTGCCAGAAAGGCCGCAATAACGACGAGAATTCCGAAGGGACGCCGCTCCTTCAAGTTCGCTTCCTTCAAGCTATGGTAGGTGATATTGCTCACCATAAGTCCGGCGAGGATAAAGGTCAGCGCCAACACCCAATAGTCTTTGCCAACTGCGTCTGCGAGCCAAACAAGCTTCAGATGGTCAAGTATTTCGATGATATCGGCGTATGCCAGCACCGTGGTTGCAATCACGAGAGCTGAAGCAGGAGTAGGGAGGCCCGTGAAGTGTTTTTTCTCGGCACCGCCCATCTGCACATTGAACCGCGCAAGCCTGAGTGCGGCGCAGGCGACGAGAAAAAATGACCCGAGCCATCCGATACGTCCGAAAGAAGACAATGTCCAGGTATAAGCAAGGATGCCTGGTGCGACGCCGAACGAGATGACATCGGCAAGGGAGTCTATCTCGATGCCGAACCGCGTCGCCGTATGGGTGAGCCGCGCAACCCAGCCGTCCAGCACGTCAAATATCGATGCAATGAGTATGGCCCACGCGGCCCGCTCGTAATTGGAATTTAACGACGCCACGATGGAGTAGAACCCGAAGAACATACTCGACAGCGTGATGAGGTTTGGCAGTATGTAGATTCCTTTTCTCAACTGGCAACGCTCCTCTCCGCATCTTCTCCCCCCCTTGAGGTGGAGGAACCGAAACCTGCACCCGGACGATGCTATCGGGCGCGAGGGCGACTGTTCATTTCAACACTGCAATGATGTCCTTGGCTCCCTTGATGTTGTCGCCGATCTTCACCTTCAGTTCGGCGTCCTTTGGGAGAAAAATGTCGACGCGCGAGCCGAAGCGGATCAATCCGTACCGTTCACCAGTGTTGACCCTATCTCCAGGTTTGGCATAACATACAATCCGGCGCGCGATGAGGCCGGCGATTTGCTTCACAAGTATTTTGTTACCACCGTCGGCAATAACCATGGCGGTCTGCTCGTTGTCCAGTGATGCTTTGTCCACCGAGGCAACATGGAATTTCCCCGGGTTGTATTTCACAGTTTCCACCATTCCCCCGATGGGGGAGCGGTTCACATGTACGTTGAACACGGACAGAAAAATACTGATCTGCTTCACGTTCTGCTTTAGGTAGGTTGGTTCGAAAATATCCTTTATCACAATGACCCTGCCGTCAGCAGGAGAAACAACAAAGTCCTTGCCCACGGGGACAGTCCGCTCCGGATCCCGGAAAAAGAAAAGAACAAAGAGTGTAAGAACAAGCGAAATAATGGCTGTGTTCTTCCAACCGAACGCAATGAGAAGCGCTGTGACGATTGCCAGGGGAATGATAAAAGGCCATCCCTCCGATGCAACGGGTATTCCATAGTTTTTCATCATAATACGCAGTCCTCTGCGTTCAGCGGTTGACTCACCGGTTCACCATTGTTGATGCAACAGGGAACTCTAAACGTCTAACCGTTTTCATCAGTTTTTGCTCTTATCCACGAGTTTGCCCTTCTGGAGCCAAGGCATCATCTTACGCAAACGGTCGCCGACTTCCTCAATCTGATGGGTTTGGCCCTTTTTCGTAAGCGCATTAAATGTGGGTTTGTTCGCGATGTTTTCAAGCATCCATTCCTTGGCGAACTGTCCCGACTGGATCTCGCCGAGAATCTTTTTCATTTCCTTCTTGGTATCCTCGGTGATGAGTCGCGGTCCTCTCGTCAGATCGCCGTACTGCGCGGTGTTGCTTATTGAGTATCGCATGTTCGATATACCGCCTTCGTAGATCAGGTCGACAATGAGCTTCAGCTCATGGAGACATTCAAAATAGGCCATTTCCGGGGCATATCCCGCCTCGACAAGCGTTTCATACCCCGCCTGGATAAGAGCTGTTGCTCCACCGCAGAGTACCGCCTGCTCTCCGAAAAGGTCTGTTTCCGTTTCCTCGCGGAACGAGGTCTCGATGACACCTGCCCGCCCCAACCCGATAGCGCAGGCGTAGGCCAGCGCCACATCTTTGGTGTTGCCCGAAGGATTCTGGTGCACTGCAATCAGACCTGGTACACCCTCTCCTTTCGTATACTGGGACCGGACAAGATGGCCGGGGCTCTTGGGAGCTGCCATAAATACATTCACGTCCTCGCGTGGAACGATCTGACCGAAATGGATGTTGAATCCATGAGCAAAAGCGAGATAGGCGCCCTTCTTAATGTTCAGTTCGATGTCCTTCTTGTACATACCGCCCTGGAGTTCGTCGGGCACGAGGATCATTATAATATCGGCGACTTTTGCGGCCTCCGCCACTTCAACGACTTTAAGCCCGGCGCTGGCGGCCTTTTCCCAGGACTTGCTCCCTTTGCGAAGTCCTACCATTACGTCAACGCCGCTTTCCTTAAGATTATTGGAATGGGCAAAACCCTGGCTGCCGTAACCGATCACCGCCGTTTTTTTGCCTTTTAATAAATTCACGTCCGCATCTTTGTCATAATAAACTTTCATCGTGTCCCCTTTCTCTTATTTAGTCCTCATCGGAATATATTGTAATGGATGAACGCGGTTTCGAGCGAAACGTCGGTGATCATTGGACATCGGGTCGTCTTTGCTAGCGAATTTTTTTCTTCAGGACATCATCCTGGAAAATCTGTTCCAGCGCCGCTGAAAGAGCTTCGGAGAGCACCGCTGCTAGTTTCTCACGTGAATACAGGACGTCCTGTTCAATCGTGCTGTTGATGTCAATGACTCGAATAATTTTTTTTTCGGCAGCATCACCAATGACAATTTTCAGCCGTACCGAAGTTTTCAGGTTTGTTTTGAAGGGAACTGAGGCCGAGTCGAGCCACAGGGACTTGATCTCGCCGCCGACCAGAAGATCGTACCCATCCGCAGGCATCCCTTCCGGCGTCATGTCCCAGGTATCTGTTTCTTTTACGGCTATCCCATGGGCCCTCACGGCGTCCTTCAAGGCCACCGTGACCAGGTCTGCCACCGTACCCTGAGTCACAAGGTCGTTTTCCAGGCCGCTCGCCACGGTCCGCTTGCCGATAACAGATGGCGGTAGCCCACGTTCGTCCTTGATCAAGCTCACGCCGATAGTTATGGTAGGGGATACCGAGGTCTTTTTAGCAGGAGGCAGATAGGCAATATCAAGAAGGATAGGGCCTTTCTCAGCGCATCCGGCCAGCAGATAGAACGCGGCGAGACAAAACGCCGCCAGTTTTCCTTGAGCCAGGAATGACATCGTGTTGCTTTTTTCGGGCGTTCGCATTTGGAATTTACTCTCTGGGTATGGCGACTTTTCCGGTCCGCACAACTTCCTTGATTCCGATAGGCCTAAGCAGCTCAATGATGGCTTCGATCTTCTTTTCATCACCGGTCACCTGGAACGTGTAACTTTTCTGCGATGAATCGACAACACGCGCGCGGAAAATATCGGCTATTCTAAGCGCTTCGGCGCGGTGCTCAGTCGGCGCGTTAATTTTGATGAGACACATCTCGCGCTCGACGTATTCCTTCTCCGCGAGGTCGGTTACTTTGATGACGTCGATAAGCTTGTTGAGCTGTTTGAGGATCTGCTCCAAAATGCGTTCGTCGCCCGTGGTCACGATTGTCATTTGCGAGATCGTGGGGTCCAACGTCGGGCCGATGGATATGGTCTCAATGTTAAATCCCCTGCCGCTGAAGAGCCCCGAGACGCGCGACAGCACTCCGAATTTGTTTTCAACAAGCACTGATATGATATGTTTCATGGGCCACCCTATATCGTAACTACGCAGGAATGCAGTTTAAAAATTTAAAAAAGACGAACGCCTCTCGGTCTTACCGTGTTTGTCCTTAGTTACAAATTCTCATGAAGTTTATCTCACCGCTTTCAGTTTTTTGTCTTCCTTTTTCTTTTCTTCCCCGAAGATCATTTCATGAATAGACGCTCCCGCCGGTACCATAGGGTAAACCTTTTCGTACCGTGCGGTCACGAAGTCCATAAACACAGTCCTTTTCACTTTGAGTGCCTCTTTGAGCACTGGCTCCACTTCCACCGGTTTCGTCGCCCGAAGGCCTATTGCGCCATATGCTTCGGCAAGCTTCACAAAGTCGGGAGTGCTTCCGAGATCGACTGACGAATAGCGTTCTGCGTAGAACAACTCCTGCCACTGTCGCACCATGCCGAGATAACGGTTGTTCAGAATGACGACTTTCACAGGGATGTTGTTCTCCACCGACGTAGCGAGCTCCTGTATGTTCATCTGGATACTGCCGTCTCCGGAGATACTGAACACTTCCCGATCGGGGTGGGCCACCTTCGCGCCTATGGCGGCTGGAAACCCGTAACCCATGGTCCCGAGACCTCCTGAGGTGCACCAATTCCTCGGCTTATCGAATTTATAGTATTGTGCGGCCCACATCTGATGCTGGCCCACGTCGGTAACAATGATGGCGTTACCACCGGTTATCTCGTAAAGCTTCTCTACCACGAACTGCGGCTTGATAACATCATCGGCAAATTCGTAGGAGAGCGGTCGTTCCTCCCGCCATGCTTCGATCTGTTTGAGCCAGCTCTTCCGGATGGCGTCCCACGGCTCCTTGATATGATGAAGTTCCTTGTTGAGCTCGACCATCACATGTTTCACGTCGCCCACGATCGGAATGTCGACGCGGACGTTTTTTCTGATGGATGTCGGATCAACGTCAATGTGAATGATCTTAGCCTCGGGCGCGAACCCTTCCACGTTGCCCGTGACGCGGTCGTCAAAACGGGCTCCGATAGCAATGATCAGGTCGGAGTTGTGAATCGACATGTTGGCATAATAAGTGCCGTGCATGCCGAGCATTCCGAGTGACAGCGGATGGGTCCCCGGGAAGCCTCCAATTCCCATGAGTGTATGGGTCACTGGAATCTTCGTGATCTCGGCGAATTCGAGGATTTCCGCCGCCGCGTTTGAGAGGATGACACCACCGCCGATATATGCTACCGGTTTCTTTGCTTTTGCGATTGCTTCAGTCGCCTGCTTGATCTGCCACTTGTTGCCCGCGACCGTCGGATTATAGCTCCGGATCTCGACCTTCTCAGGATAGTGGAACTCCTCTTTGCTCGTCACCACGTCGCGAGGGAGGTCGATCAGAACTGGTCCCGGCCGGCCTGTTGATGCAATGTAGAAAGCTTCTTTGATTGTCCTGGCAAGGTCGGCAACATCCTTCACCAGAAAATTATACTTGGTGCAAGGACGGGTTATCCCGACGATGTCCGCCTCCTGAAAGGCATCATTGCCGATCAAAGCAGTCGGCACCTGACCGGTAAAGACAACGATCGGGATGGAATCCATATAGGCGGTAGCAAGGGCGGTAACAACGTTCGTGGCACCCGGTCCCGAAGTCACGAGGGCGACGCCGACTTTGCCAGTGGAACGGGCATAGCCGTCTGCCATATGCACCCCACCCTGCTCATGGCGCGGAAGAATGATACGGACGTCTTTTTGGTCATAAAGAACGTCGAAGATCTTGAGCACGACACCACCCGGATAGCAGAAAAGCGTGTCGACCTTCTCCTTTTTCAGACATTCGAGGAATATCTCAGCACCGGTAATCTGTTTGGTAGTCATAAGAGCACCTATCTATCGCAAAATTCAAAATCTTAAATCACGAACAGGAATGAAGTCCTTAAATCCAAATTGACAGCATCGGTTAAAAAATGAGAGTCACGCTTTAACAGTACACCAGTTCGTCCGGGATCATGACACCCGTAAACGATCTGAAAAAGTACGATTTCTGATAAACCGGATTGACTTGAAAAAATCGACTTTTTAGAACCTTATTTATATTATATACAGAACCGCAGTTTTTCTATTTTACTATCGCCCCGGTATTTGCTGAGGTCACGACTTTGGCATACCGCGCCAGCCAACCGACCTTTATCTTCGGTTCCCGGGGTTTCCACTTCGCAAGGCGTTTCTTGATTTCAGCTTTGGACAGCTTAAGCTCAAGTTTGCGGTTCGGTATGTCGAGAACAATCCGGTCCCCGTTTCGCACTGCCGCAATAGGACCGCCCTCCGCGGCTTCGGGAGAAATATGGCCGATGCAGGGGCCATGCGTTCCTCCCGAGAATCTGCCGTCAGTCAGGAGGACAACCGATTCACTGAGACCCATCCCCGATATGGCGGACGTGGGCGAGAGCATTTCACGCATGCCCGGCCCTCCCTTGGGCCCCTCGTAACGAATTACGATGACATGACCGGCCTTGACCTTTTTTTTCAGGATGGCCGCCATGGCCTCCTCCTCCGAATCGAACACGATGGCGGCCCCCTCAAACTGCATCATCTTGCTACTCACGGCGGTCTGTTTTACCACAGAACCGTTTGGAGCAAGGTTGCCGGAGAGCACTGCGATGCCGCCTTCCTTGTGGTAGGCATTGTCCAGTTTCCGGATCACATCATCGTTCCGAACCTGTCCAGCCTTCGCAAGATCGATAATGGATTTGCCGCTTACTGTAAGTGATTTTTTCAGCGCAACGACAAACCGCGACATAACACCGGGAATGCCGCCCGCGGCGTCGAGATCTTCGAGATAATGGTGCCCGCCCGGCAGCATATTACAAACATGGGGCGTCGAGCGACTGATCTTGTCAAATTGGTTCATCGATAATTCGATTCCCGCCTCGTGTGCGATCGCCGGAATATGCAGAGTTGTGTTGGTCGAGCCGCCGAGCGCCATATCAATGCGGATGGCGTTCTCAAAGGCATTCTTTGTCATGATTTTCCGCGGTGTGAGATTTTCCTTTACCATCCCCGTGATGCGTTTGCCGCTCTCGAACGCTATCCTCCGCTTCTCCCCTGATACGGCGAGCGCTGTTGCACATCCTGGCAGGCTCATGCCGAGCGATTCAGTGACGCAGGCCATTGTATTGGCCGTGTACATTCCCTGGCACGAACCCGGCCCGGGGCAGGCGCATACTTCAAGCTCGGCCAGGTCGGCCTCGGACATTTCGCCCTTCCTGACTTTGCCCACGGCTTCAAACGCGGTGATCAGGTTCACCCGCTGCCCCCGAAAATTGCCTGAATGCATAGGACCCGCGGTAACGACAATGGTGGGGATATCGACCCGCGCAGCGGCCATCAGCATGCCGGGCGTGATCTTGTCGCAGTTTGTAAGCAGGACGAGACCATCAAAAGCGTGGGCTATGGCTATAGATTCCACCATATCGGCAATCAGTTCCCGGGACGGAAGCGAATAGTGCATGCCCAGGTGTCCCATTGCGATCCCGTCGCAGATGCCGGGAAGACCAAAAAACAGCGGCCAGCCACCGCCGGCGTGAACGCCCTTTTCGATGAAACGCTCCAGGTCTCGCATCCCGATATGACCGGGGATAAGGTCCGTGAAACTGGTGGCAATCCCGATCATGGGCTTTTCGAGCTCAGTTCTCGTGATGCCCGTTGCGAATAATAAAGACCGGTGGCCAGCCCGCTCCAAGCCTTTTTTGATTCTGTCGCTCCGCACTTGTATTACTCCTTTATATTGCTCTCTGCGGCACCGGAATAAATTCCAGATTGAAACTCCCGTCCAGACGAATGAGGCGTACACAAGGGTACGCCGCACTGAGTAAGGACGGATGCTGCATAGGCAGCAAATGAACTTTTTGACAGCCGAATATCATTATTTTTAACATAGATAGGTGATTTGAGTCAATAAAAAAATCCCTCTCTACTTCACTCCGTAAAGAGGGATTCACCGATTCCGGTTTTTTCAAGCCTTCTTGTTAAACATAAAAGGCAAGGTATATCAACCTTGCCTTCTCCTCATCAGGCACTTCCTACCTTGTAGCGCCTGACCATTTCCATCATTTTATCTTTTGCCGCCAGTTTGAGCTTCTGGATCCGCTTCCGTTCCACTTCCTCCTCAGGAGAGAGATACACATGGGAATCGATGTTTGCAAGACTGCTTTCCAGTTTATGATGTTCTTCTTCCCACTTTTTGAATTCCGGGTCCTCTGTCCTGAGTCGTGCTACAAGCACATCTTCGCTTACCTCCACATTCAGCATAATGCGGCCCTCCTTTATGGTATGGGGTTGTAGTCAATAAGAAGGTGTCTGAAAGAACAAGGCGATTGTAACGCATTTGAAACATATAAAATAAATATCACATTTCCCACCAAAAGGCAATAGTGATTATATATTTTAAAATCAATATGTTATAGACATTTACATGACTCTGATCAGACTTTCTAGGGCCCCTTCTCCCAGCGTCATGATGAGAGCGTCTTCGATCGGATCATCATAATAATCCCGCCGCACCGACGTACCAGTGAAACCGAGATCCAAGTAGAGTTTCTTCGCCGCCGTATTCGAGGATCGGACTTCCAAGAAAGCTCGTTTTGCACCTTTCTGATGCGCGCGTTTTAATGCCGCCAATACAAGACTTGTCGCCATACCCTGTCGGCGGAATGAACGATCCACGGCAAGGTTCAGAATATGCATCTCGTCCGTAACAAGCCAGCACACAATATAGCCGATAACACTTCGAACAGACACGTCCGCCAGCGCCACCATAAGCATGGAAACACTCGGACTTCTGAATTCGGAGAGAAAGAGATTTCGCGACCAAGGCATGGTGAAAGATGCCTGTTCAATAGCAAGGACCTGGTCGATGTCCTCCTTCTTCATGAAGTCTATCACGATTGCGCTCTTTTTTCCCAAGCTACTTCTGCCTCTGGCCTGCGGATATACAACGGGATAAGACTGTCAGGGTCGGATTGCCTCCCGCTATTTAGCATCTCGAGCCCGATCTCCGCAATCGTGGCGGCTGAGGGCAACACAACCGATCGCGGGGCAATGAGCGCCTGATCGCCAAACAGCCTCTCGAGTTCCGCTCGGTGAATGTAGGCAGCCTCTCCGGTGAAGATCGTCTTGCCGGAAATCCGGTTGCCGAGCTGCGACACAGGGATCACCGCTTCGGACATCTCTTGTCGAAGGGTGGAGCCGTCGAATACATAAAGCGCCATGTAAACCTCTTTTTTGCGTGCATCGAGCATGGGGCAGACAGGATAAGCCGGATAAGGAACGTTCGAGGCAAGTGCAAGAAGAGTTGGCACCACGACCAAGGGCTTGTTGACCGCGAGTGCCAGGCCTTTGACTGTCGAAAGTCCGATCCGCAGTCCGGTAAAGGAACCCGGGCCAATCGCCACGGCAAAGCCATCCAGTTGCGATATCGTCATCCCCGTATCAGCAAGTACGCGGTCCACCGTGGCCATCAGGCGTTCGGAGTGCGTAACTTCGATGTTCAGGCTATACTGCGCGGCTACACCTTTTTCCGACATAACCGCGACGCTGCCGGTTTTGGTCGACGTTTCGATGCCCAGAATGTACATGATCGTACCTTACCTCAAAAGAGCCGCCGAGTCAAAATGAAAACGCCGGAACGCCGGCAATAACGGGAAAAGAAAGACTTGAGTTACAACAGGGAGAGATGATTTTTAAAAAAGATATCTGTTCTTTTTCAGGAACATCATTCTTCGGCAGACTTTTTCCCCAAGTATTTGTCGAAAAAACCGCCAACCCTCTTTTCATAGGCGTCTCCGGCAGCGACAAGAGTGCCACCGTGGTCAGCCCCGGGGATGATCCAGAGCTCCTTCGGCTCCTGCGCTGCCGCATACAGCCGCCGTCCATTTTCGACTGGTATAAGCTTGTCTTCTTCTCCCGAGATAATGAGAACAGGTGTCGGAGAAAGCATCGCAATTGATTCGACGGGGGAAACGGCATCTACCGGCGCTTGAAAGTAAACTTCATAAGCTAAAACAATGATCGGAAGAAAAGGAAAAGAAGGCAGATGGTAGAAGTCCGTGATAGCAGTCTTTGCCTGGTCTTTCAGACTCGTGAAAGCGCTGTCTGCAACAACAGCACGGAATCCTTCAAATTTCGCTGCCGCAAGGATCGCTGTCGATCCGCCTAGTGAAAAACCATAGATGCCGATCCGGCGAGGGTCGACATCGTCCCGGGTTTTAAGATAACTGAGTGCAGCAAGAGTATCCTCCTGCTCATGATATCCGAGGGACGTTCTGCTGCCCCCGCTCTCTCCATGAGCACGAAAATCGAAAAGTAAAACAGCATATCCCCTACGAGAGAGGTGAACGGCAAGTTCGGTGAAATCCGATTTGTTCGCACTCACACCATGGCAGATGATTATGGCCGGGGTGGCGGCCCGGGCAGGCACGGGCCTAATGAGCCATCCTTTTAATACAATGCCGTCCCTGCCGGTGAAGCTAACATCTTCATAGTCCGCTTTATACATCGATGGGGGAATATGGAGGGGATACTTTGGCGGATGGGTGTTGATATAGACAAGGATTAACGACAGAAAAAAAACGATAAGGACAATTCCGAGAAGAGATGCCGTCGCGATTTTCATGGTTATTCAGACAGGCTGTTCAAGATCGAGCTTTTCATCAATCCCAATCCATATAAAACCCATTGTCCTGATTCATTCGTTCCGCAAGCTTTTTGACATCTGAAGGTTCTTGACCCAGCACATCGGATGCAAAGGCCGCGACCTGTGCTGCAAAGGCGCGCATATTTCGGGGCGGTTTGATAAAGCGTGTCTCGATCCAGTCCGTTCCCGCGCCAGTTACCACGAAGGACCCTTCCTGCTGTCTAGCTTTAAGCCACGAAATGATTGATTTCGTATCAAGCTTGCAGTATGGCGCTTCAGTCCCCTGGACTTTCAGGATGTCGTAGGAATTATTGCCTCTTGCGACAGCAACGACATCCTGCAGCCGCCCGTAACCTCTCTGGCTTTTAAAAATCAGAAACCCCCGCTTTCGGAGCCAAGAACGGTTTGAGTCGATGAGTTCGTCGGCTTTCCTCGTATGGACGCTTAATCCGGCCAGTTTCTTGATCTCGAACCCTTTCTCCCCCTTCAGGTTCTCTGTGTGCATCAGCACCGTCACGAAGAACGGTTCGGCCTCTGCTCCCGCGTCAAGCTCTATCTTCGCGATCAGTTCTTCAGGGAATGCGAGTTCGGAGCGCTGCTCAGCGGTCAATAGAGCAAGCTTTGGCTTTGCGATCACCGTTGGCGGGGGTTTCTTTATCTCAACGGTTTTTTCGGACCTGCATGAGGCGCCCAAAAAGAAGATCAGGGAAAAGCTGAGAAAGAGGCGCCTAATCGACATAACCATAGCGGATTTCAAAGCGTTTATGATTTCCCTCGTAAGGCTCCCAGATAATTTCCACCTTAGTCACCCTCGCGCCCGGCGGACCTTGATGGCACCAGGCGATGAGCGCCTCAACTTTTTTTTTCTCCCCTTCGAAGATCGCCTGTACAGTGCCGTCGTGAAGATTGCGGACCCAGCCTCCTACGCCGATCCGGATCGCCTCATCCCTCGTGCTTGCGCGGAAAAAAACTCCCTGCACAAAACCGTGGATGATCACCTGGGCACGAAGATACTCCATTTTTTGTTTCCCTGCCGATGACACCTGTATTTTCCTGGGTTGCTTTTTTGCAGTTTTTCAAATCACGGTCCTACCGGCCGCCGGGGCTTGATTCCGGGAGACTGAGGTCTGCGTTTCCTGCTGTCCGGTGATTTGCCAGTGCCGGGCCTTTCGAATGTCCGTTGCTGCTTCCGGTCCGTAGTCCCGGTTTTTCTTGGCCCGCTTGAAGCCGGTCTTGCGGTCACCCGTTCCTCAAAAAGGCTGCCGGTAAACCTCGGCGCCTGATTACGTCCTTGCTCCTTCGGGGACCGCCTCGGACCTCTTCCACTGGCTCCCTGCCCCGGGATTCTCTCTCCCCGAACCTGTCGTCGATTTTCCTGTTTTGGCCCCCAACCGGACTTCGCGAAAATTGCTGCATCAGATCGCTGCTTGCTTTCCTCGGACCGGCGAACGGTGTCTTTCCTCTGACCTGGACGTTCGCTGGATTTTTCCTTTGGCCTGCGCGGCCTGTCATCAATGTGCGGCTTTTTTGTCTCCGGCTTTACGCTTCTGACTTCCGCTTTCTGCTCTTTCACCGCAAGTTCTTTCAATGCATTGACTTCTGCGGGAGTCAGATAGCGAAATGCTCCTTCGGGCAGGTCACCGAGCATCAGATTGCCTGTCCTAATGCGCTTCAGTTTGATAACCGAGTGGCCGACACGATCGAACATGCGGCGGACTTGGCGCTTTCTTCCTTCGTGGATCGTGATCTCCAGCCATGAGTTCGCTTCCTCCTTGCTCACTTTTTTCAGCTTCGCCGGCGCCGTTCTCCCATCATCCAGGTAGATGCCGATCTCGAGGTCGCTGATTTGACGGTCTTCGAGAACACCCTTGACCTTTGCCCGGTAGGTTTTGGGAAGCTCATGCTTGGGATGGGTTATGAGGTGTGCAAAGTCGCCGTCGTTCGTGAGCAGCAACAACCCTTCCGTGTTGAAATCCAGGCGTCCCACAGGATAGACGCGGATCTTGAGACCTCTGAGCAGGCTGAGCACCGTCGGTCTTCCCTCGGGGTCAGCCATGGTCGTGACGAAACCCGCGGGTTTGTTCAACATTACATACGTCAGAGGCTGCCGGGGATTGATGAGCTTTCCGTCGACCTTGATATGATCTTTCGCGGCATCGGCCTTGGTGCCGAGCTCCGTCACCACCTGACCGTTTACGCGCACCCTTCCTTCGGATATGAGCTGCTCCGCGGCGCGGCGCGACGTCACGCCCGCGGCTGAAATGATTTTTTGAATGCGTTCCTGCATGAGTTCCTTTCCCTGCGGCGATGTTTTCCGTACAAGAAGTATTATACAGACAATCTGGGGGAAAAGCAACGAGAGGCGAGCGCCAATGTGATTACAATCAGCAAAACATGTCTGAGTTTCAGAGAAATTTATTGGGCACAAAAGACCCGCTGGATTATTGATAATTGTGACTAATAATCATGATAATGATTCGGACAAGCCCTTATTACGCTTTGTCCTGAATCAAGTTGCGAATAGTTTACAGATAAAAAAGATTCCAGCCAACCTGGAATGTCATTAAAAACAGAAAACATTCTCTTTCCTGTGGAAGGATCCCCTATCGTTTCCTCAGAATCGCTCTTGCTGCGACCACCCCGGATATCGACGCCTGGATCAGCCCCCGCGTCACACCGGCGCCGTCACCGATTGCATAGAGGTTCTTCACTTCCGTTTCAAGGCAAGACGTCAGCTTGAGCTTCACGGAATAGAACTTCACCTCGACGCCGTAAAGCAGTGTGTCCCCGGAATTTACACCAGGCGTAACATTATCAAGCGCTTCGAGCATTTCCATAATGTTGTGCAGATGCCGGTACGGCAGCGCAAAACTCAAATCCCCTGGCGTCGCGTCCTCCAGCGTCGGCCGCACCGATCCTTCGGCGATCCGTTCTGGCGTTGAGCGGCGTCCCATCTTAAGATCGCCGAGCCGCTGGACAATCACTCCCCCGCCCAGTAGGTTCGCGAGACCTGCAATGTATTTTCCGTAAGATATAGGATCGTTAAAGGGTTCCGTGAAATCCGTGCTCACCAGGAGAGCAAAATTTGTGTTCTCCGTTTTCTGATTTTTGTAGCTATGGCCGTTCACGCTGCCGATGCCTTCGCTGACTTCCTTCACAACCTCGCCGTAGGGATTCATACAGAACGTCCGCACCCGGTCGCGGAAACGCCTTGAGTAGTAAATGAATTTCCCCTCATAGGCGATGTCCGTGATCTCCTTCATAATCGATGCCTTCAACTCAACACGCACGCCAATGTCCACCGGGTTCTTCTGAAGTGAAAGATTGAGCCGTTTCGCCTCCTGGGAAAGCCATGCCGACCCTTCCCTACCCGCGGCCACAATGACATATTTTGTTTCATATTGCGTGCCGTCATCAATAATGACACCTGAAACCGTGCCGTCATTCGTCGTGATCTGCTGTACTGCGCGGTCGAAAACAAAATCAACCTTTCCGTTCAACTCGTCCTTGAGCTTCTTCAATACCTCCCTGCAAAGGTCCGTGCCGATATGCCGTATCCGCGCCGGGATGAGATCGAGATTATACCCTGCGGCCTTTTTCTTGAATCGTGACAATGCTGCGCTGTTCTCGCCGTGAACGTCGCCTCCGGCGCCGAAGGAGCGGTAAATTGAATCAACATAATCGATTGCCGAGGAAAGCTCTTCCGGGGTGAGATATTCCTTGAGACGGCCCCCGAAATCAGAGGTGAGTGTGAGCTTGCCGTCGCTGTATGCTCCGGCGCCGCCCCAGCCGCAGAGAATGCTGCAGAGCCCGCACTGCACACAGGGGATTGAAGTTTCGACCATAGGGCAGGCCCGATGCTCAAGATCGCTGCCCTTTTCGATCATAAGAACATTAAGGTTATTCTTCTTGACGAGTTCCAGAGCAGCGAATATTCCCGCTGGGCCGGAGCCGATTATAATGACGTCGTAGGAAGAAGGCATAGAATGAACGTTCTTCGTTTGTGGTGCGGAAATCGGGACTCACATCAAGTTCAATACAGCTAAGAAACCGCTCATTTGCGGGTCCGCAGAAAATTGACCAGGCGCCACCGCTCTTCCGGCAGGAGTTTATCCTTGAAAACGGGCATGCGGCCGAATCCGAAGGTGATTACCTTGAAAATAGTTGAGTCGCTCAAGCCCTTCACCATGTCATGATCGAGGCCGGGCGGCGGCGGAACAAGTTTTTTCCCGACCGGTCCCCGTTCTGCCGAGGTCTGGCCGTGGCATATTTGACAGTTGATTTCAAAGAGCGCCTTACCCCGGGCCACGGATGCCTCAGTGGGAGCGATGGGATTCCGCAGCTCTGACTCTTGCGAAACAAGCTCCTTGCCGGAAACGGGCACAGAACCGGCAGGCGGAGACAGAACCGGCGCTTCATACGGTTTGTAGGTTTGCTGGTCGTCCATCCAGATCGCAGCCATCAGGAATGGCGCGGCCAGAAGAAGAATGGCCAGTTTTGTAATTTGTTTCATCATCGTCTCCAGCTTAAGACCAAGCTCACAGGAGGCACGAAGGCATGGAGAAAGAAAAACTGATCTTATCCTCCCTTCGTGTGCTTTGCCCGCACCCAGCGGTCACGAGTGGTGACGCGAGTGCAGTGTGTGCAGTGTGTACCTTGTGTATAAATTTGTTTTTCGACGAGAAAATTGACTATGGTGCTATGCACAGCATAACAGCCTTTTACGCAAACACCTTTTATATTCTCTCCTCCACGGCGGTCCGCATTGCTCCCGCTTCTTTCATAATAGACGTTACTTTGTCGTTCTCACGCCCCGACGTTGTGACAACGCTGATCCCGATCGCGCCTTCTCCGATTGCCGGGTCATAGATACTCTCTCTCCAGGGGGGCAGCCTCATCTCCAGGAACATGCCCACAATGGCACCGAGAATGGCAAAGAGCATGGTGAGTTCGTAGGTAATGATTCCCGTCGGGTAGAAGGCAATGATCGGTTTATCGCCTGTCTGCACCGGATACAGGTAAGCGGTGCCCGCTGCGAGAGCAAATCCCGCGCAGGCGCCGAAAATCCCGCCGCCGACGGACACCCAGCGAAACCAGGTACGCTGGCTGGTCTTCACCAGCACGCCGTCGGGATAGGGCGCAGAGGTGAGCGAAGTGATTTTCTCTTCGGTAAATCCGGCCTTGATCAGGTCGTCCACCGCCCTGGTAGCTGTCTCAACATCTTTGAATGTCCCGAGAGTTTCCATAGCTTATACTCCACCCGCGTCCTGTTCGTACCTTCCTCTTCGACTTCAATACTTTGAACGTTAAACATTGCACCTGATTTACTGTTCCTCTTCCGAAAGCGAGTGCATCTTTGCCCTGCCGATCCTGAGATCGGCGTGGCGGGCGCCCAGTTCTCGCACATCGGTCAGTGCTACCAGCGGGAAGAACTTCGAAAAGAGCACATAGAGGAGCGCAAACCCGGAAAAGGCCGCAGCGGTAACGGAAAACTCCACCCATGACGGCGAGTAGGTTCCCCAGACAAAAGGCATATTCTTGTGCGAGAGCGCCGGAACGATGATAAGATAACGTTCTATGAACATGCCTACGTTGACCAGGAGGGTGATCACGAACATCGCCTTGACGGACCGTCTGATCTTCTTGAAGCAGAGGGCCGTGATAGGCAGGATGGCGTTTCCGATCAACATGAGAATCAGGTACGGCGTGTACTTGCTTGCCATGAAACTCCAGACTTCCCATTCGATCGGTTGGTGACCGTACCACGTGGTTTGGACCTCGACGAAATAGGCATAGGCCCAGAGAAGACAGATGACAAGGAGAAGCTTTCCCATATTATCGAAATGAAGCGGCGTCAGGTAATCCTCGAGGTGGAAAAGCCTCCGGATGATTACCATGAGCGTGATGACCGCAGCGACGCCCGAGGTGATCGCGCCGATCACGAAATATGGAGGGAAGATGGTGCTGTGCCAACCGGGAACGATCGTAACGGCGAAGTCCCAGGCCACGATCGAATGTACCGAGACCGCAACGGGGATGATAAGAGCCGCCATGAGCGTCGAAGCTTGGCGAAAGATGACCCACTCGCGGGCCGTTCCCCTCCACCCCATGGCAAGAACGGCGTAGATTTTTTTCTTCCAGCCCGTTGACCGGTCGCGGACCACGGCAAGATCGGGGAGCATCCCGAGGTAGAGAAAAAGGCTGCTCCCGATGATATAGGTCGTGATCGCCGTCGCATCCCACAAAAGCGCGGACCGGAAATTCGGCCAGATCCCCCGCTGATTGGGATTGGGAATGAAGAAGTAAACGACCCAGTTCCTGCCCAGATGGATGATCG
>Ga0335081_10003756_pt1 | contig 23906 bp, 23 predicted proteins | sample Lox_Sample_35_FD_206713 | JGI IMG/M metagenome (GOLD analysis project Ga0335081, IMG submission 206713) | Soil microbial communities from Loxahatchee National Wildlife Refuge, Florida, United States - Lox_Sample_3.5 | ecosystem: Environmental > Terrestrial > Soil > Wetlands | place: USA...
AGCCACACCCACAGCCGCCAAGGCCGGTGCCCGCGTGCTCGTCGACGCCTCCTGCCCCCAGACGCCCCTAGCCTCCAGCCCCGATAGCCCCGGCCAGCCCGAGCAGATCGTTCGTCCGGGTGCGCAGGCGGCGGGCCGGTGTACCCGTGCTAGCCGCGCAGGCATTCGCCCCGGATCGAGATGAGGCATGGTCGCTGGCGGGCCAGCTTCTCGGCCAGGCCGCCAGACGGCTGCCCGTACCGGTGTCGGCTGTCCTGGCGGAGCCGGAAGCCAGCGCGCTGGCCGAGGTGGTGCCCGGCCTGGCCGGGCCCCCGCCCGCCTCCCCTTCCCCCTTCACTGCCGTCGGTGGCCTCGATGAGCAGACCCGCCACGCATTCGCCCTGCAAGGAGCGGTCCGCCTCGTCGCGGCCTCGGCACGGTCGCGCTGCCTGATCGTGGCCGATGACCTGCAGTGGGCCGACCCGACCAGCCTGACTCTGCTCGGGCTGCTACTGCGCCGCCTGGACGGTGTCAGCCTCGCCGCCGCCTGCCGGCCAGACGGCAATACCGGTGCCGACCCCGCCGAAGCACTCCGCCTGCCGCCCCATCAGATGACCAGCATCACACTCGGTCCGCTGCCAGCCCGTGTCATCAGGGGGCTGTTCGGCGACCAGCTGCTGGCCGAGGTGATCATCAGGCGGGCCGGCCGCACCCCGTTCACCGTCACCGAGGTCATCGCCGCCCTGGCCCGGCAGGGAGCAATCACCCGCGACGGTGACAGCAAGTGGCGGCTGCGGCCAGGCTGCGACGCCGCCGGGGCCGCGAGGATCGTCGCCGCCGGGATCGGGCAGGCCGCGGGGAACCGGCTGGCCGGACTGCCCTCCCGGTGGCGGGACATGCTGGGCGTGCTCGCATTCCTGGGCCGTCCCGCGCCGCCACCGCTGCTGGCCGCCGCTAGCGGCACCGACCTGCATTCTGCGCTGGACACCCTGGAAGGGCTGGGCAGCGCCGGGCTGGCTAGCCCGGGGCCGCGAGGCTGGGCGCTCAGCCACGAGCTGTTCCGCCAGGCGGTTACCGCCACGATGCTTCCCGGCGAAACCGCACGGTTCCACGCGCTTCTCGCCCAGGCGCTGCGGCAATGCGACGCGGACCCGGCCGAGGCGGCCAGCCACCTGGCCGCCAGCGGCGACAACGAGGGGGCGGCCGTGGCGTATGCGGCCGCCGCCCGCCGGGAACTGGACCGGATCTGCGACCGCGAGGCGTTGCGCCTGGCCGGGGCCGGCCTGTCGCTCGGCCCGGCCGGCCGCACCCGGGCCGGGTTGCTGGAGGTCCGCGGCGAGGCCCGCCGACGCGGCGGCCAGCTCACCGCGGCCCGCACCGACTTCACCGCCGCGCTGGACAGCCTCGACGATCCCGCCTCCCGGTCCCGGGTGCTGGCCCAGCTGGCCATCCTGGACGCCAGGACCGCCGACGCGGCCCGCGGCGGCGAGCTGGCCGCACTGGCGATCGCCGAAGCCGGGACCAGCCCGCCGCCCTGGGCCAGGCCCTCGTGGCGGGCGCGATCATCGACCTGGCCGAGGCCAACCTGTCCCGCGCCCGGGATCGGGTGCGCCGGGCGGCCCTGCTGCTGGACCAGGCCGGCGACAGTCGCGGCAGCGCCCGCCTGCTGTACTGGCGGGCGATGGCGTGCTTCATCGACGGCAGGCTGCGCGACGCCGCCGACCAGCTCGACCGCCTGGCCCACCTGGCGGTAACACCCGGCGAGGTCCTGCGGCTGTGGAGCCCGCGTGCCACCCGCGGCCACGCCCTCGCCTTCCTCGGCCAGGCCGCCGACGGCCTGGCGGAGATCGAGGAGAGCCTCACCTGGGCCCGCGCCGCCGGCCACCCGGCCGTCGAGGCCGAGTGCCTGTGGCACCGTGCCGAGGTCCTGGCCGCCCTCAGCCAGGACCGCGAGGCGATCGAATCAGCCGAACAGGCAGCCGGCATCGCCGCCGGCATCGGGCACGCGGAATGGACCGCCGCCGCGCACCGCGGCCTGGGCATCGCCTGCGAGGCGGCGGGCCTGCCCGGCCGCGCCGAATCCGCCTACCGCCGCTCGCTGCGAGCCGCCGAGAACATCCCGTTGTTCCGCGCCTGGGCAGCGGCCCGGCTCGCCGCCGTCCTGGCCCGCCAGGGACGACCGGGCGAGGCCGCGTCGCACGTTCAGGCCGCCCTCGCAGGCGGCACCCCGCTCACCCGCCACGAGGCCCGGTGGGCGCATGCCGAGCTTCTCGCCAGCCAGGGCGACGACCAGGCGTGCCATGCAGCCGCCGCGGCCGCCCTGCGCCAGGCACGGGCTGACGGCTACCTGATCCTGGTGCCGCGGCTACGCGAACTCGCCGACGACTGACCCCGGGTAACGAGCTTTGCCGCCAGCAAACCGCAAGCAGCACCGGGTACCACCGACAGCATGAGCACACCGCATGCGGGCGGCCCTGACCGTGCCTGAGCTACCCGAGGTAGAGACGCTGCGCCGCGGCCTGGCTGCGCGCATCACCGGCATGCACATCACCGCTGCCGAAATCCTGGACCGCAAGATCTTCGACGGACCCGACGACGCGATCAAGCACGACGTCATAGACCACCAGATCAGCCGGGTCGCCCGCGGCGGCAAGGTGCTGATCTTGTTCCTCCGCGAGCCCGGCAGCAGCACCGGGGAATCCGGCAGCCTGCTCATCCACCCCAAGATGACCGGGCAGCTCGTCCTGACGGCTAACGGCGCTACGGTGTTCGCCGGCGGCCATCCGACCCCGAGCATGCTGCGGCCGATGCCGAACCCGACCACCTGGGCCGTCTTCCGGCTCGGCCCCGAGCACTGCCTGTACTACAACGACGCGCGGCGATTCGGGTGGATCCGCCCGGCCGGGAGCGACCCGTGCCGGACCGACCCGTTCCTGGCCCAGCTCGGCCCGGACCCGCTGGGCGCGGGTTTCACGCCCGCCGCGCTGCGGCAGGCGCTGGCGTGGCATCCCCGCGCCCCGGTCAAGGCGGTCCTGCTCAACCAGACCGCCATCGCGGGCATCGGCAACATCTACGCCGACGAGGTACTGCACCGCGCCCGCATCCATCCATCGCGCCCGGCGGGTGGTCTCAGCCAGGCTGAGTCCCTCCGCCTGCACTCCGCGATCCGCACCATCCTCCGGGCGGCGGCCGACAGCGGCGGGACCAGCTTCGCCGACTATGTCAACGAGGCCCGCGGCCGCCCCGGGTATCTCGGCCAGGCGCACGTGTTCCGCCGGCAGGCCTGGCCTGCCAGGCGTGCGGCACGCCGATCATCCGCGCCACGGTCGCGGGCCGCGCGACGAACTTCTGCCCGCACTGCCAGCATCGCTGAGACAACAACGAGACCTGGAGGCTGCAGGGATTCTGCAAGCCGGGGCCGCTAGCATGGCCGGCCATGGGTACGGCGGCGGACGGAGCTGCCGTGCACAGCAGGATCATAGATCGCGGGCCACCCGGGGAACCCGATGCTGGTCGCGTTCCTGGTGGCCTGCTGCACCGGCACCCTGGACGGTTTCGCAGTGCACGCGGCGAACGGCCACGTGTTCCGGCTCAACCTCGCGATCAGCCTCAGCGTCACCGGCGCCGGCGCCGCGGTCCTCGCCGCGCTCGGCGGCCTGGCCGGCTGGGCGCTGGGCAGCCCGCGCGACTCGGGTGCCGAGACGGCCGGGCTGCTGCACGCCGGGCTCAACGTCACCGCCCTCGGCCTGTTCCTCGCCGCCATGGCGTCCTATGTGACCGACGGGAACGGCCCGGCGGTGAGCGCCACGCCCGGCGTCGTGCTGTCCGCACTCGGAGCCGCGGTCACCATCGCCGCCTTTCCCCAGGCAGGACGCTGGCGCAGGACTACCACGCGGGCGTGCGCCTGATCCCCGGGCAGGAACTCGCCGAGCCCGCCGTCCAGCACCACCATCTGAGCCAGCTGCACCATCACGCCGCCTGAGCCCGCAGACATACGGAAACATGGCGCAGGGGAGGAAGACACCAGGGAACCACAGCATGGACACGCCACAGTCGCCGAACTGACAAGGGGGTCATGTGGCCGAGCCAGCAACCGCACGGCACACGATCACGCGTGACGGGCAGGACCTGACCACGCCGGATGGCCAGGACGGTGACCTGCTGGCGCCGCTGCTGCCGGCCGGGGAGCCGGTGGAGTCGCTGCTGCGCAAGGCGCAGTTCTTCGTCCCCGGGGGCACGCCGAGCCCGGACTTCCGGGAGGTGCACCGCAAGGGCGGCCGGAGCGCGGAGGATTTCTACCGGGAACGCTGGCGGCACGACAAGGTGGTGCGGTCCACGCACGGGGTGAACTGCACCGGGTCGTGCTCGTGGAAGGTGTATGTCAAGGACGGGATCATCACCTGGGAGACCCAGCAGACCGACTACCCGTCCACCGGCCCGGACTCACCGGAGTACGAACCCCGCGGCTGCCCGCGCGGCGCGTCGTTTTCCTGGTACACCTACTCCCCGTCCCGGGTCCGCTGCCCCTACGTCAGGGGCGAGCTGCTCCGGTTCTGGCGGGAGGCGCGGCAGCGGCTCGGCGACCCGGTGGCCGCGTGGGCGGAGATCACCGGCGACCCGGACAAGCGGAGCCGCTACGTGGAGGCTCGGGGCAAGGGCGGGTTCGTCCGCTCGTCCTGGAACGAGGTAACCGAGCTGATCGCCGCCGCGCACGTGCACACCGTCAAGGCCTACGGCCCGGACCGCGTTGTCGGGTTCTCCCCCATCCCCGCGATGTCACAAGTCTCCTACGCCGCAGGCACCCGGTTCCTGTCGCTGATCGGCGGCACGATCCTGTCCTTCTACGACTGGTACGCCGACATGCCGATCGCCTCACCGCAGGTGTTCGGCGACCAGACCGACGTGCCGGAGTCGGGGGACTGGTGGAACGCCGCCTACCTGATCATCTGGGGCACCAACCTGCCGATCACCCGGACCCCGGACGCGCACTTCATGACCGAGGCCCGCTACCGCGGCCAGAAGGTCGTGGTGGTCTCCCCCGACTACTCCGACCACACCAAGTTCGCCGACGACTGGCTGCCCGCGGCGCCCGGTACCGACGGTGCGCTGGCGATGGCGATGGGGCACGTGATCCTCTCCGAGTTCTTCCGCGACCGCCAGGTGCCCTACTTCACCAGCTACGTCAAGACCTATACCGACGCCCCGTGCCTGGTGACACTGCGCGAGCGCGGCGACGGTTACGTGCCGGGCCGGTTCCTGACCGCCGCCGACCTGGGCGAGGCGGCCGAAGGTGCCGCCCACAAGACGGTTGTCCTGGATGCCGCGACCTGCGAGCCGCGCATCCCGAACGGCTCCCTGGGATTCCGCTTCACCCAATCCGGCCTGGGCAGGTGGAACCTGGATCTCGGCGGCACCAACCCGGCGCTCACCCTGCACCGCCGGCACGAGCAGGCCGTCCTGGTCGACCTGCCCAGGTTTGACACCGGACCCACCGAGGGCGGAACCTCGGTCCGCCGCGGCGTCCCGGCCATCCAGATCGCCGATCACCTGGTGACCACGGTCTTCGACCTGCTGATGGCCCAGTACGCCGTGCCCCGCGACGGCCTGCCCGGCGAGTGGCCGTCCGGGTACGGCGACGCGAGCACGCCGGGAACCCCGGCATGGCAGGAGCCGATCACCAGCGTGCCCGCCGCCGCGGCGGCGAGGGTGGCTCGGGAGTTCGCCCGCACCGCCGAGCTGTCGGGCGGCCGGTCGATGATCGCGATGGGCGCCGGCACGAACCACTGGTACCACTCGGATGAGATCTACCGGACGTTCTTCACGCTGATCATGCTGTGCGGCTGCCAGGGGGTCAACGGCGGCGGCTGGGCGCACTACGTCGGGCAGGAGAAGGTCCGCCCGCTGGCCGGCTGGCAGCAGGTCGCGTTCGCGCTGGACTGGCAGCGCCCGCCCCGGCACATGACCGGGACCTCGTTCTTCTACCTGCATTCCGGCCAGTGGCGGTACGAGAAGTTCGGCCCAGCCGAGCTGGCCAGTCCGCTCGGGCGCGGCCTGTTCACCGGGCAGACCTTCGCCGACTGCATCGCGCAGGCATCCCGCCTGGGGTGGACCCCCTCGCATCCCGCTTTCGGCCGTAACCCCCTGGATCTTTGCGATGAAGCCGAACGCGCCGGGGTTCCCGCCTCCGGCTACCTGGTTCGCGAGCTGGCTGAGGGCCGGCTTCGGTTCGCCGCCGAGGACCCGGATGACCCGGCGAACTGGCCCCGGGTGCTGACCGTCTGGCGGGCGAACCTGCTCGGCTCCTCAGGCAAGGGCATGGAGTACTTCATGCGGCACCTGCTCGGCACCCACGACGCGGTGCGTGCGGCGGAATCGCCGGAGGACCTGCGCCCGGCCGAGGTGACCTGGCGGGACCAGGCGCCGCGCGGCAAGCTGGACCTGCTGACCACGATCGACTTCCGGATGACCTCCACCTGCACGTTCGCTGACGTGGTGCTGCCCGCCGCCACCTGGTATGAGAAACACGACATCTCCACTACCGACATGCACCCGTTCGTGCACTCGTTCAACCCGGCGATCGCCCCGCCGTGGGAGGCCCGGACCGACTTCGACGCGTTCACCGGCATCGCCGCCGAGTTCTCCCGGCTGGCCGCAACCCACCTGGGGAAGCGCACCGACGTGGTGGCCGCGCCGCTGATGCACGACACCCCGGACGAGCTGGCCCAGCCCGGCGGGACCGTTTGGGACTGGAAGGCCGGGCAGTGCCAGCCGGTCCCCGGCGTGACCATGCCGCGGCTGGTCACGATCGAACGGGACTACCCGGCGATAGCGCAGAAGATGGCCGCGCTCGGGCCGCTGGCAGACACGCTCGGCAGCTCGGTCAAGGGCGTCACCTGGGTCCCGGCGGAGGCGGTGGACTACCTGCGGCACGCCAACGGCACCCTGCGCGGCGGCGTGGCGGACGGCCGGCCCGCGCTGGCCCGCGACGTGCACCTGGCCGAGGCGATCCTGGCCCTGTCCGGCACCACCAACGGCCAGGTCGCGCTGCAGGCCTGGCAGGAACTGGAGAAGCGGACCGGCGTGCACCTGGCCGATCTCGCCGCCGAACGAGCCGGGGACAAGATCACGTTCGCCGATACCCAGGTACAGCCCCGAGCGGTGATCACCTCGCCGGAATGGTCGGGCAGCGAGACCGGCGGCCGCCGGTACTCGCCGTTCACCGTCAACGTGGAACGCAAGAAGCCGTGGCACACGCTCACCGGGCGGATGCACTTCTTCCTCGACCACGACTGGATCCACGAGTACGGTGAGTCGCTGCCTGCCTACCGACCGCCACTGGACTACCGGCGGCACTTCGGCGATCAGGGCCTGCCCCAAGAGGGGCGGCCGGAGGTGACCGTGCGGTACCTCACCCCGCACTCGAAGTGGTCGATTCACTCCGAGTACCAGGACAACCTGCACATGCTCCGGCTGTTCCGCGGCGGCCCGGTGATCTGGCTGTCGCCGCAGGACGCCGCGGTCATCGGCGCCGCCGACAACGACTGGATCGAGGCCTGGAACCGCAACGGGGTCGTCGCCTGCCGCGCCGTGGTCAGCCACCGGATGCCCAAGGGCACCGTGTACATGTACCACGCCAAGGACCGGCACCTGATGACTCCGAAGTCGGAGATCTCCGGCTGGCCCGGCGGCTCGGACAACTCGCTGACCCGGCTGGTGATCAAGCCCACCCACCTGATCGGCGGGTACGGGCAGCTTTCGTTCGCGTTCAACTACTACGGCCCCACCGGCAACCAGCGCGACGAGATCGCCGTCATCCGCCGCCGGTCCCAGGAGGTCGAGTTCTGATGCGCGTCATGGCCCAGATGGCGATGGTGATGAACCTGGACAAGTGCATCGGCTGCCACACCTGCTCGGTCACCTGCAAGCAGGTCTGGACCAACCGGCCCGGCACCGAGTACGTCTACTTCAACAACGTCGAGACCAAACCGGGCACCGGCTACCCGAAACGATACGAAGACCAGGAACAATGGCGGGGCGGCTGGACCCTGGACCGCAAGGGGCGCCTGCAGCTCAAGGCGGGCAGCCGGCTCCGTCGGCTGCTGTCCATCTTCTACAACCCCGACCTGCCCACGATCGACGACTACGGCGACCCGTGGACCTACGACTACCAGACCCTCATCCAGGCCCCGGCGGGCACGATCACCCCGAGCGCGCACTCGATCTCCGCGCTCACCGGCAAGGGCATGAGCGTGCGGTGGGGCAGCAACTGGGACGACGACCTCGCCGGGGGCCCCGGCCATGTCGCCCAGGACCCTGACCTGGCAGGCCTCGAAGAGCAGGTGAACCTCGCCTTCGAGCAGGTCTTCATGTTCTACCTGCCGCGCATCTGCGAGCACTGCCTCAACCCGTCCTGCGTGGCCTCCTGCCCGTCGGGGGCGATGTACAAGCGGGAGGAGGACGGCATCGTGCTGGTCGACCAGGACCGCTGCCGCGGCTGGCGGTTCTGCGTGTCCGGCTGCCCGTATAAGAAGGTGTACTTCAACCACCGCACCGGCAAGGCCGAGAAGTGCACCCTGTGCTTCCCGCGGATCGAGGCCGGGCAGCCGACCATCTGCTCGGAGACCTGCGTCGGCCGGCTCCGCTACCTCGGCCTGGTGCTCTACGACGCCGACAAGGTTCTCTCTGCTGCGGCCACGCCGGATCCGCGGGACCTCTATCACGCCCAGCTCTCGGTCTTCCTCGACCCGGACGACCCCGACATTCAGGCCGAGGCCACTCGCCAGGGCATCCCGGCCGACTGGCTGGACGCGGGCCGCCGCTCCCCCGTCCACGCCCTGATCACCCGGCACCGGGTAGCGCTCCCCTTCCACCCGGAATACCGCACCCTGCCGATGGTCTGGTACATCCCGCCGCTGTCCCCGGTCGCCGATGTCGTGCACGCCGCCGGGTACGACGACGCCGACCCGGACCAGGTGTTCGCCGCCATCGAGGCGCTGCGCGTGCCCGCCGAGTACCTGGCCAACCTGTTCACCGCCGGCGACCCAGGCCCGATCCGGCGCGTACTCCGCACGCTGGCCGCCGTCCGCACCCAGATGCGCGCCGAACAACTCGGGCAGGACGCCCCGGAGGGACTGGCCGAATCGGTCGGCGCCACCCAGATCGACCTCGCCGACCTGTACCGGCTGCTGGCCATCGCCAAATACGACGAACGGTACGTCATCCCGCCCGCGCACGCCGAAGACGCCGGGCGGCTGATGGCCCAGCACGAACAGCTGTTCTGCGCCCAGCCCGGCGGACCGGACACCTTCCATCCCCCGCCACCCCAGGAGTTCCGCGACGGCGACGGCCGGCTCCACCTCGACCTCTCCCCGCGGGGTGAGTCATGAGCGCGGGCCCGTACAAGCTGGCCTCGGTGCTGCTGCAGTACCCCACGGCGGCCTTGTTCGACGGCCTTGACGTGCTCGACGCCGAGGCGGCACGGCTGCCGCGACCGTGCGCGGCCCCGTTCGGCCGGTTCCTCGGCTGGCTGCGCGCCGCGCCGCCATCCGAGGTCGCCCAGCATTACGTCGCGACATTCGATCTGCGCCGCCGGTGCGCCCTGTATCTCACCTACTACCGGTACGGCGACACCCGCAAGCGCGGCATGGCCATGCTCACGTTCAAGGCCGCCTACCGGGCCGCCGGATTCGAGCCGGTGCAGGGGGAAGGGGAGGCGGGCGGGGAGCTGCCAGATTACCTGCCGATGGTCCTCGACTTCGCGGCGCTGCACCCGCGCGGCGAGAAGCTGCTCCGCGCCCACCGCGCCGACCTGGAACTCCTGCTGCGGGCGCTACGCGACGCCCCGTCCCCGTACGCCGACATTATCGAGGCCGTTTGCGCGCAGCTCCCCGCGCTGCGCCGCCCCGACCAGGCCCTGGTGCGGCGCTTCTGGGAGTCCGGGCCGCCGGCCGAGGAAGTCGGCCTTGAGCCGTTCGCGCCGCCGGAGTACCTGGAGGCCGCCCGATGAGCAACACCAGCGCGTGGCAGATCCTCGTGTGGGTGGCGGTGCCCTACCTGGCGCTCGGCATCTTCGTCGTCGGCCACATCTGGCGCTGGCGCTACGACCAGTTCGGCTGGACCAGCCGCTCCACCCAGCTCCAGGAACGCCGGCTGCTCAAATGGGGCTCGCCCATCTTCCACTACGGTACCTTCGCCGCCATCGCCGGCCACGTCATCGGCGTCCTGATCCCGGAACGCTGGACTCACGCCATCGGGATACCCGAGACGGCCTACCGCTGGTTTTCCGCCGGCGCCGGTACGCTGGCCGCAGTGCTGATCATCGCCGGGGTGATCATCCTGGCCGGGCGGCGGCTGCTGGTCCCCAGGGTGCGGGCGACCACCAGCCCGGTCGACTACGTGGCGCTGATCCTGCTGCTGGTCATCATCATCACCGGCGTCGTGCCCACCATCTTTGTCAACCTGCTCGGTCACGGCTACGACTACCGCACCACCGTCGCCCCCTGGTTCCGGGGCCTGTTCAGCGGCTCCCCCGACGTCACCGCGATCGCGAACGCGCCGGTCGTCTACCAGGTCCACGCCGCCTCCGCGTGGCTGATCTGGGCGGTGTGGCCGTTCAGCCGCCTGGTGCACGCCTGGAGCGCGCCGCTGTGGTACCTGTGGCGTCCCTACATCGTCTACCGCAGCCGCAAAGCGGTACCGCCCGCCGAGCCCGGCACCAGCGGCCGCCGGTGGCGCAAGATCGGCGTCCCCTACTAGACCACCGGCCGATCCGGGAAACAATCACGGCTGTGACCACTCAATCCGGCAGGCAGGCACGAGCAGACGGCCGGGCCGCCGCAGCCGTCCGCGACCTGCACCCCGGCTACTTCGCGTACGTGATGGCCACCGGCATCATCTCTACAGGGACGTTCCTGCTCGGACCGTCCTGGCTATCGCTGGCGCTGCTGGCTGCTGCCTCGGCCGGGCTGCTGGTGCTCGCCTCGGCACTGGCCGCCCGGCTGGCGTTCTTCCGCCCCAACGTGGCCGCCGACATCCAGGCGCCCGACCGGGTGTTCGGGTTCTTCACCATCACCGCCGGCCTGGACGTGCTCGGCGTCCGGCTGGCGCTCGCCGGGCATCCGATGGCCACGGCGATCCTGGCCGCGATCGCCACAGCCGTATGGCTGATACTGACCTACGGCGTGCCCGCCAGCCTGATGATCGCCCGGGTCGGCGACTCAGTCCTCGGCGGCGTCAACGGCTCCTGGCTGCTGTGGATCGTCGCCACCCAGTCCCTGTCGATCGCGGCGGCGGTCCTGGTCTCGGCATGGCCGTCGCAGTCTTCGCTTCTCGCCCCCGTAGCCACCGGGTTGTGGTGCGTCGGACTGCTGCTGTACCTGATGGTCGTCGCGCTCATCCTGCTGCGCTGGCTTACCGTCCCGATGACCCCGGCCACCCTCGGCCCGCCCTACTGGATCCTCATGGGAGCCACCGCGATCTCCGTCCTGGCCGGCGCCCGAGACCTCGCCCTCCCCGCAAGTATCCCGGTCGTGCGGGCCACCGCCGGTTTCGTCGAGGGATTCACCTTCGCCCTGTGGGCGTTCGGCACCTGGTGGATCCCGCTGCTGGTCATCCTCGGCCTGTGGCGGCACGTCAGGCGGCACTGGCCGCTCACCTACGAGCCCACCTTGTGGAGCGTGGTCTTCCCCCTCGGCATGTACAGTGTCGCCACGCTGACCTTCGGCAAAGCAGCCCACCTGGGATTCATGGAACCGCTGGCCCGCTTCATGCTCTGGGCCGCCGTCGCCGCCTGGGCGCTGGTCGCCGCCGCGTTCCTCGCCCGGCTCGCCCGCCATCCGGCAGAACCCGCATCCGGGGCGCCACCGCCGTCCTCGGGCACGGCACCGGCCTACGACATGACCACGGAGAAGAAGCTGCCGTGACCGTAGCGCTGATCACCGAGGCGGACGCGAACTGCATGGAAACCGTCGCTGACGTGATGGTGCAGCACCCGAAACTCTGTCATGAGGACAGTACGGTTGGCGACGTTCGCCGACTCTTCGCCGACGATCACGTGCACGCCGTCCTGATTGTGTCCGGTACCCGGTTGCTCACCGTAATTGACCGTGCCGACCTCGGCCCGGAGGCGACCGATTCGGCACCTGCTGCCCGGCTTGGCCATCTGAGCGGGCGGGTGATCGCGCCGACAGCGTCGGCGGATACCGCACTGCAGCAGATGATCGCGGCCAGCCGCCGTCGGCTTGCCGTTGTCGGGCCGGATGGCACGCTGCTCGGCCTGCTATGTCTCAAGCGTAGCGGCACCGGTTTCTGCGCGGACGAAAACGTTCGCCAGCGGCAACGTGAACACCTCCAGCAGCGGATCACCGGAGCCCCAGTGACCGGTCAGTACTAGAAACGCCTCTTCAGATAGGCGTTGTACGCCATCCAGGGCGTCGGCAGTCCATGCGAGGTACATCGCAGGTCTACCAGGGGTCAATCACCGCGCGTACAGGAAGGCCCGCGGCAAAGCCGCGTCACCGGAGGCATCCGGTCATCGGGCTCTGCCGATCCCCGTCAAGGTCTTCAGCGCCGTCCCGCGGGCGTAGAGGTGCGTCTAGTCTGCAGTCACGCTAGCAGGGCTTATTACGGAACGTATCTGCCGCTGGGGCACGTGGTCGTCACCATGTTTGCTCCATGTTTCCTCGGCTGTCGCGTTCCAACCCGGTAGCGGGCGGTACGACGCGGCACCAGGACACGGTTGATTGCAACGTGTCTCCGCAGGCATTATCATGAAGTAGCAGCTAGTAGCGACGGGGAATCGAACAGAGCAGCGGACTCTTAATCCGCGGGTTCGGGGTTCGAGTCCCTGGCGGCGCACCCGTGAGCTGGGCAAATAAGCCCAGCTTCTCTCGTTAGGCCAAGATCATCCCCACTTAACCCCCGGGTTAAGGCCAACCGAGCAGCTCAAACACCAGCTCCTCCAGGTCCGCCGTGAGCAGGGTGTGGAACGGCCCCTCGCCGTCCTTGCGCAGCACAGCGAAGTAACGCACCCGCTGACGGACAATCTCCCTGCCGATGAAGTAGGCGGGAAAGGTCTTGGCGAGGTCGGCAAGAATCTCGTCGTCTGACAGACAGCTACCCGAGATCCAGCCGCCGAGATCCAGGCCAACGCGTCCGTCCATGGTCCCTCCGAGGTCTCCGCTCGCCAGGTGACCACCGGCATGTCCCTCCTGCGTCGGTGGTCACGAATCCGACCCTACGCGAGTGGTCTACCCCTATACCACCCGTATGGGGCAGTGGACGGCCAGCGCGACAACCGTGACACCTTGGCCTTACCCTGCTCTCATGATCGACAGAGAGCTGGACGAGCCTGTATATGTCCAGCTTGCGGGAATAATTCGGTCACAGATCGCGAGCGGCGAACTACAACCTCGTCGGCCGATCCCCTCGACGAGATCATTGGTCGAGCAATACGGCGTAGCCCGAGAGACTGCGGCGAAGGCCATCGGCATCCTTGCCGACGAAGGACTGATCCACATGGTTCGTGGTCGAGGATGGTTCGTTAAGCCCTGACTTACGGTTCGTCTTCGAGGCCTTTCAGCCACCAACGAACGTCGCAGTCCCAGAACAGAAGCGACTTGCCCACACGCATGGCCAGCGGACCAGTGCCCATCGCCCTGTGCTTGTAGACAGTGTTCTTCGGCTTGTGGATCATCTCGGCCAGGTCGTCGACGGTCATCAAGCGGCAACCGCGGTGGTCACACGGAGGCTTGGGGTCGCGCAGCATAAGTAGCCGTATCCCTGGTTCTGCTGCTGTGCCCGCTCCCAGCGGACCTGCATCTGTTGCACGGCCTCTTCCGCGTTCTCGCTGACGTCGTAGATGTCTCTCTGCGTCGGTCGCACCAAGTAGCCGTCGCCCTCGTGATCGAGCTCGGCCGCGATCAACTCATCCATCGGGACCAGCTGAGTCGCTACGCGTTGCTCGTTCACCACGACTTCATGCATCTCGGACTCTTGGCCTCGTTGGATCATGACCATGACCCTCTGTCCTTCGACGCCGTAGACCGTGGCATCTCGCACTCTGACACCTTCAACGTCCGGCTCGAGATAGGCCACCCGCTGACCTGGCTCATACGGAGTGCTCACTGCCAATAGCTCCTTCGTGGCTGCTGTGGTTCCTCGGTCAGGTAACGCTGGCCCTGAAGTTCGACCGTGCCGCTTCGGACGACGATCGTTGAGGCCAAGCTGTCGGCGTAGGTTCGATGATGGGCGTCCGTCAAAGGCCGGAACCATCCCCAGAGCAAGAGCCCGGTATCGACGAGGTGAGCGACCAGGCGCCAAACGACTCGTCCGAACGTAGGGAGCTGGGCGTACTCCTCTTGTTGCTGGCCGACCTTGGTTAGATAGACGAGCTGAGTCCCAAAGACGATGCGCCCGATGGTCCAGCCGCTCTGGCTTTCGATGACGACGGAGTTGACGCCTACCCAGAGCAGGAAGGCGATGGTGCCGCCGGTGACGTGATCGGCTGCTGTCATCCAGAAGAACACAAACCACGGTGCCAGGTAGTCGATGACCGCACCGCCCGCGCGCCGGCCCCAGCTCGCATAGACGTAGTTCTGGTTTGAGCGTGCCGGTCTTTCCGAGCTGTCGTCCCAGTGCCGGACGGCCTCAAGGTACTCGTCGGAGTAGGTACCGCGACGGCTGAGCGAGCCAAAGTCCTCAGGCAACGTAACGCGCCCTTCTGTAGATCACGGAATCGATCGGCGAGTCCGAGTGCTTCAAGGTGGGTGTAGTTCCCGTTTTTCGCCAACGGAGGCAGCGGCAGATCAGTGAGACCGTCTCGCCTGGCATGCTCGGCTGAATTGATCAGTACCCTCGGCCATGGCTCTGAGCAGAAGTAGGGCACCGCTCTTACCCATGAATGATGCTTGTCACGGCTCACCATCAAGGCCGCATCGGGAAATGTCGGATGCCCCATACGGATTTGCTCGGGAGTGAGCCGGGCGTGTTCATCCTGTGACACGTTGTTTGTCCACTCCCATCGCTGCGTTTTCGCGTTACGAGACTCTGACCAGCCTTGCTTCTCTTTCATATAGGTTCCGCTCAAGAAGCTGAGTAGCTCCAAGGTCTCTTTGTCGAGGATTCCGCGAAATGCCATCGTGCAGCGCCAGGCCGAAAGGAACGCTTTACCCGCGTCTTGATAGAGGTCGAGTGCCTGGTTCAGATTTTGCAATCCGCCCACGACGATGAGTCCTCGATCACGGCAGTCAGAGAGGATGCGCTCGATTTGTGGCACCGGGCTGGCCCGCAGCTCGTCGAGGATCAGAGCAGTTCCGATGGGAGTTGGCTTGCCCTCCATCCGGCATTCCTCGGCATACTCTGCCGCCGCCTCACGGATGCGATGGATCAGTTCAAGGTAGATCGGCAGGATGGGTGCTTCAGAGTCCGAGTCCGTGACGTAGATGGAGTCAAAGACCCCCATCTCATGACGACCCATGCCGATCGCTTCATAGTCAGCGTCAAAACGGGTCCACTGGGATTGTGGCCTCAGCAAACCGCTGGACTCGAATGGCCGGCCTCGAACAAAGTCTCGAAAGTCGAAGTTGGGATCTCGCTGGGTTCGTAGCGCCGCCTCGGTCGAATAACAGTTGAGTGCTCGGGTAGCGGTGCTCATGACCCCCGATAGCTCTTGTGGTGCGCTGGTGATGATGCCTTCGAGGATCGCCGAGACGAGAGGCCGTTGGTCCTTCACCTTGAGCTCGGCCGCCGTCTCAACGAGCGCCTGACCGTTTCCCGTTGCGACCTTGCCCAGTACCCACCCCATGTCGTAGTCACGCTGAGCCGCATAGAAGAAGAGGACGGCTAGGAGCTGGCCCGAGCGCTCTCGGAAGAACGGGTGGGAGCCGTGATCTTCACGAGCGGTTGTACCCATGTCTCGGTAGTCGGCGAAGCGCTTGGCTACCTGCTGGGCATACTCGAAGCTCTCACAGCCTTGAAGCGGACTGAAACATAGCGGTGTGGCTCCGGGCATCGAGCTACCGCGAGCTGAGAAGTGCCAGACACGACCGATGCGAGCCCGAGCGAGCGCCGTGGCCATGTAGACATCTGATCGGCTGGTGGCACAAAACATTGGGCCGGGAGAGAGCAGAGCGTTCACCGCGATGACGGAGGCCGTCTTGCCTGCTCCACTGACGCCGAGGGCAAGTAGGGGATCGTCTTGGTCGGGCATCAGGAGTGCGCCCGAGGACCCGTCGAGCCCGAAGACAGGCCGGTCGACGCTAACCGAGCCCCGACGTGCAGCCATGAGAGAGCTGTAGGAATCACAGTGCTCGCCGACCTTCTTCCAGAAGGCTGCACCGTGCCCCATAAGCTGGGCACTCGTCATCGGACCGCCGCCCCTAGGTGACGGACGTTCGGGCTCTCGTCGCTTGCGCCATCCCATGGGAGCAAGAGTAAGGACAAGAGTCAGACCGATAGCAACGAGAGATGAATAACAACGACAAACGTGTCAGGCTTCCAGCTCCCACCACATGCCGCAGCGTTCGGCGCCGGGTGGTTGGATACGCTCGCGACCGCCAACGAGCTGCAGCTGTCGATGTGGCTTGACACACGCTGGCAGAACGGCGGTCCGTGCAGGCATCGTTGCGCAGGTCGCATCACGCCGCCGTTTGCACCGATAACGGACGGTAACGACCGACGGCAATGATTGTCAGGTGACGAGGGCATCGCGGAGCAGCCGCCGTACACGGGGGATCTTGCTCGTCAAAGCACCGTCGTGCTGGGTCAGCTCCCTGAGTACGGCAGTGTGCTGGCTCCAGTCGACGTACATCGTGCTGACCTCCAAAAGCTGCACCAGATGCGCCAGCTCGCCGTCGAGGCCCCCGCTGTCGACCTCTATGTCGTGGGCGTCTTCGTCTAGGCCGTCAAGTACACGGAAGTAGTAGCCGCAGTTACCGAGGTAGCCGACCATGGCCCGATAGGTCGGGTCATGCGTGGTAACGAGGTAAGGACCGGCACTGGTGTCCATAGAAAACCTCCCGACATCCAGTGTCGCGCGCCGAGGTAGGGGAGAGCGCGTTCAGCGACACGTAAGTCTGCCGCTAGTACCCGTAGCCCTCGGCCTCTCGCCTCGCTGGTGTTGACCAACCGTAGGCGTGCGCGAGGCACTCCAACTCTTGAGCACCCAGAGCTTCGGCAGCTTCGAAGGCCTCGTTCCAGGCTTGGTCAGCTATCGCGTAATCCTTTTTGCGCGCACCGTTCGAGTCGACCCATTCCTCCAGCTCTTGAGCACGGTCAAATAGATCCCGAACCTGCTCGGGCGTCATGGCATGAGGCCCTGGTCCTGAGATGGCTCTCGCCGGTACAGGTGCTCCATCGCGATGATCTCGTCTGCCAGGTCTTCGGAGATGTTGGTCTCCTCTCCGTCTTCGTCGGGAGCACCCATCACAACCATCACCCCTGCGATCCCGTCTTCTGGTATCAAGTCCTCTGGCCCAAAGGCAGCAGTGGCCAGCTCGTTGACGGGTAGGTTGAGGATCTTGGCTTCGTGGTTGATGATGGCGTCTGCGCACTGGCCGTCCTCGCGCAACATGTGTATGACGTCGATGCGACCGCCGATGTGTTGCTGGAGTACTTCGAGTTGCAGCGAGTAGTCGCGAGGAAGCGTGATGTGCTCAGTTGAGCCGTCCGCGTTGACCAGCAGGGCTTTGATGTCGCTCATGGACCCGACGGTCTCAGCCCGTCAGTAGTTTTGTCGTCTAGCGACGATGACGAACGATCAACGGTTCGACATCCAGTGTCGCACCGCGCCGCGGTAGGGCAGGAAGTCGGCGACACGCTCAGGGTGTCAGGCCCTGATCCTCAGCCGGTTGCTGCCGGTACAGGTGCTCCATCGCGATGATCTCGGCTGCCAGATCCTCGGGTATCGAGGTCTCGACGCCCTCGTCGTCGACAGGACCCATGACCACCATTGGGCCAGTGATGTAGTCACCTGGGAACAGGCCGTTAGGTCCCATGACCGCTGTGGCCAGTTCATTGCGCTCCATGCCTATGAGCTTGGCTTCGTCGTTGCCGATGCCGTCTGCTATCAGCTCTCCGTTGCGGTAGATCGGCAGTGCTTCGATGAGACCGCCGACGTACTGCTGTAGGGCGTCAAGACGTTGGGAGTCGTCGCGAGGAAGCGTGATGGATTCAGTTGAGCCGTCCGTGCTGATCAGCAACGCTTTGATGTCGGTCATGGACCCGACGGTCTCAGCCCGTCAATAGTTTGTCGCCTAGCGACGATGACTAACGATCAACCTCTCGGCGGTTTGGTTGTCTTTGGTAATCGTCGCCTACAAAGAGCGACTCACAGTCCTTGCTCGAAACCTTCTCCATTGTCCAAGCCCGCTCTGATGAGAAGCTCGTCGACCGTGTACCGTTCTGTCACGCCGAACTCTTCGATAAGACGCTCTGGAACATCGGTCAGATCCGGTCCGGTCATAATGACGTTGCCGTGCAGATGGACATCAATCCATCCGCCATGTTGGGCAGCAGCATCAGAGCATCGCGATACATAATCACTTGCACCGATGTTGTGAGCCAACCTAAGCGTGACGCCTATACCGTTGACATACACCTCAGCGTCCAGGTCGTAGACCGCTCGTTCGGGCATCCCACCTAGCAAAGCTTCAAGCTGGTCATAGCCGTCGACCTCGACGAGAACAACCTGCTGATTGAAGGCTGCCGGGATGAACATTGCCTGGAATGCCATGAGGCCGATCGTAGGTTCGAGGGTATCGCCCGTGGCAGCTACGGATGCTTAACAACGATGAATGTCACAGGCCGATGCCGAAGTCGTACCCCTGTTCCATTCGCGCTCGGATCTCGTCGATATACCGCTGGGCGTCGTCGGCCGCGGGCTCCTGTGATTCTTCGGTGGCAGGGCTTGGGCGTCGAGATCGACGAGCTCGACTGGCCGAAATGACAGAGGCGCGATCGTCCACCTCGACTTCTAGCGGATCGTCGAACTGCTCAACCAGGTCGGAGGCGACGTACTCGGGTTCGATGATCGCCTCGCGCAGGACTTCGGACGCCATGCGTTTGACTTCCGGAGTCGACCACGCTTGCCCGAGTGCCTTGATCGGACCTTCGCCGCGGTCCCAGCGTTCCTTGTCCACCAGCACTTCAACATGTTCGACCATGCGAGTCGTCTGTGAGTAGCCGGAGTTCTGCGAAGCGATCTCAGGAGAGCCCGGCGTGATCAGGACCACGGGAGCTTGACCGCCCTGATACTTCGTAGTGCTCATGACATAGGCGAGGCCGACCGGCACGACATCCATCTCGGGCTTGAGCCGGATCGTTGCCGTTCGGGCTTGGGTGCCGTCGAAACGGATGCGGACAGCTCCATCAGCGCCGACACGAACCACGGTTCCGGTCTGGCCGTTACGCACCGGTTCTGTGAGCCCCTCGAAGACTCCCTTGTTCATGACGATGCGGTCACCCCGACAGAGCGTCCAACGTCGGCCAGTCGAGGCCTCGTCCACCACGTAGCTCTCGGCGCGGTCGATCTCGTCGTGGCGTGCTCTATGCAGTTGAATGATGCGGTTGTAGCTGTCCAACTCGTGGTTCGAGCCCTGATGCACTACGGCGATGTCTTCGACCGATCGGCCAGCCTCACGATGAACGGCGTAGCGCTCGCGCAGCGTCGCCGTGAGGTCGTTGGTTTTGTCGACGACATGAATCCGGCCCTGCGCTTGGAGCTTGGCGAGTGCAAGGGGAGCGCGACCGCGCCGAATCAGATCGAGCATCTTTTGGTCTTCGGGATCGGCCTGGCGGTAGACCCTGGTCAGTTCGACCGGTGGACGCTTGGCCAACTCTTGGCCGTACCAACCCGCGGGCCCAATTGCGACGCCTTGTTTCTCGTCACCAATCAAGATGAGCTTCGCCTTGGTCCCGACAACTTCGAGCAATTTCGCCATGTCGAAGGTCGAAGCGAGTGCTGCTTCATCAAGGATGATCACGGTGTTGCGACGAGGACGCCAGCCGTTAACGTACTGACGGTGCAGCGATTCGATCGAGCCGCGCCGATCAGCGCCGACTTGCCGCGCCAATTCTCCTGCCCGCTTGGCTGCCACGGCCGTCGCTACGATCTCGGTCTTTGGCCCAGCCTCACGCAACGCCCGGACGGCTATGTCGAGAGCGAATCCCTTCCCTGCGCCAGCGTGGCCGACGCCATGGGTTAGTTGATTACCCGAGCAGATAGCCCGGATTAGTTCTCTCTGGCCAGGATCAGGCGCATGCTCCTGTCTGTCGATAACGGCATCGACGACTTCTCGGCGCACAGAGGGTGAAGTACCGGCAGCGAGCTTGTCGAGTTGGTTGCCGATCTTGATCTCGTTGGTGACGATGCTCTGAGTCGTGTAGTAGCGCGCCGACCGGTCAGCGGCATCGCGCACAACGATCAGACGGTTATCGATGTAGTCCTGCGCGAGCGTGCGAAGTACTTCAGGTTCAAGACCCAGGCCTACACCTGCGCGCATCGTGGCCGGAAGTACGGCATCGTGTCCAAAGATCGCAGCGTCTTCGCAGTACCGATTCAGCCCTTCGCTCGACTCTAGGCGTCGATGTAGCTCAGCGATCTGGTCATGAAGATTCGGGTACGCCACGGGTACACCGCGCGCCGGCATATCGAGGGACAGGCCAGCTTTGATCATGGCCCGGCGCCATAGCTCGTATTGCTCGGCCTCTCCACGGTCGGCAACCTTGGCAGCCTCGGACTTGTCGCCTTTGGTCACCTGCATTGCCAGGTCGAGTTCCTGATCGCTCATCTTGCGGTGGTACTTGGCCAGGTACTCGTCTTGGAGCTTCCACTTGCGCTCCGAGTTCGTCGAGAAGAAGCGGCAGTTCTCGGCCTTCGAACCTTCGATCGTCTGTAGCCGCCGTCCCTTGCGGTCGACGTCGGAGTAAGCGATGCGGATGCCACGCTCTTCGAGCAAGCGCGACAGCTCGACCTCGGCAACATCGCGCCGGTAGTCCGCCGTTCGCATCAGCTCGGCGCCATCGATCTTGCGCCACCGGCCATCGGACCAAGCCATTGACGAAAGGAAGCAGTGGACGTGCAGATGAGGATCGGCCCCGTAGCCACGGTTACCGGCTTCTTCAGTCGGCCTTGCAGCCGCACCGAAGGTCGTCCACCAGATCAGGCCGTCAGCAGTCAGTCGCTGCGTCGCTGAGCCCTGAGTCTTGGTAGTGCGCGCTCCAACTTCGCTCGGCGTCTTCACGGGGACTCTGACGAGGCGAGCGTGCTCCTCAACAGCGACAGTCATGGCCTTGTCGACAGCAGCAAGCAAGCACTCACGGACGATGCCGATGTCTTCGGGATGGGCGATCAGGTACTCGGAGATGTCCTTGGAGGCAGCGAAGCTGATGTCATAGCCCGCAGTATGGGTCGGCAACATGAGCTGTTTGTTGGTCTCGGGATCGAGCAGCGGAACTTTCTCGCCGTCTTCGTTGAGAACCCACTGCTTGGCATAGCCGGGCTTGAGAATCTGAACGCCGTTCCAGCGTCCGGCATGCAGGTCGGCATGTTGGGCTTTGGTCAGCCCGCGCGCCAGATCGAGGCCCGGAAGATGCGCAGCTGCTTTGCCGCGCACATGCTCAAAAACGATTCCATCTTGAGGTCGGTCGTGATACTTCAGCGATGAGTCCGCTGAAGAAGGCTGACCTTCCTTGGCGTAGGACAGATAGCTCGCTGCTGAATCGGTCCATTTCTTTTGGCCGGTTCGCACGCTCACGGGTGATCAGTCCACCAAACGGTTACGACACTTACGCGCATACTGGCGAGTGCCTTGTGGATGCTTACTCCGAGTGACTTGTGTATAAGCCTGAAGGACACTTGCGCTGATTGCAAGCATCGGTCGAAGTGAGGGGACCCAGGAGACGCAGCGCCGGGGCGCTGCTGAAAACCACTGCAAAACAACGCTTGTGGATGAACGCTAACGGCGTTCATAACGATTTGGTCAACTCCAAAACCGAGCGTGACAAGACTTGTCGATGTTCATCGTTGTTTCTTGCCGGTTATTCGCTCGAGAACGAGGCTGTAGAGGTGCGTGACCCGCTCTTCGATGCCGCCATGGACTTGGCCGACCGAGGCTTTCATGTCTTCCCACTGGGCAAAGGATCGAAGGTTCCGCGCAAGAATTTCACGAAGTGGGAACTGCGCGCGACTCGCGATCGGTTCAAGATTGCGGAGTGGTGGAAACGATGGCCCGGTTCTAATCCAGGAGTCGCGTGCAAGCCATCGGTGATTCTCGTTGTCGACTTGGATGTAGCCAAAGGCGATCGCACCGAGGATGGCCGACAAGTCTTCTGGGATCTCATCAAGTCACTGAAGATCCCATGGGAGCCGACACGCCAAGTCCGCACACCGAGCGGCGGAGTTCACCTGTACTACAAAGCACCGCCAGGCGCGTTCCTCGGGAACAGCGTGGGACGTCTTGGCCCAGGAGTCGACACCAGGGCCATCGGCGGCTACGTGGTTGGCCCAGGAAGCGTGGTGAATGGTCGACGTTACGAGGTCGAGGTCGCGGGCCCGATCCGAGAGCTACCGCGGCCGCTCGTCGAGCTGCTTCGGACTCCGGTCGTCGAGTACCGTGAGGTGCCGATCCGCGATGACATCAGCCGGTATGCCGAAGGCGCCATAGCCAACGAGCTCGGCCGCCTGGCCGAAGCTGGCGAGGGCACCAGGAACGCGACACTCAACTCCGTGGCCTACAGGCTCGGGCGCCTGGTTGGTGCAGGCGCCATCGATCGTGAGTGGGTCACCGACGCTCTGCTCGCTGCGGGCATGCAGATCGGACTATCCGAGCGTGAGTGTGTGGCAACGATCCGAAGCGGACTCTCTGCTGGTGAGCTACTGCCTAATTCGCTGCCCTTCGTTCACGACCCTGGCGTACCGTAGATCCCTGTACTTCGGCGTACCCGATGCCAGGGAGGGCAAGTGGGGGAGACACCGAGTCCGGGAAGCTATGTCGTTCTATCCCCGGTGCCGCTCAAGCTCGAACTCGATGAGCGTGAGCAAGACGATTACGATGCCCAGACCGACCTTGATGCAGTATCAATCGGCGTACCCTTCGGAACCGAATACAAGGTGGGAGAGTTGATTCGGTTCGGCAAACAGGGCATGTACCTCACCGTCGAGCCGATCGATAGCCGGTGGTTCGCTCAGATCGATAAGCCGACGATGGACATCTGGACAGCAGAGCTAGGCAGGCCACCAGTCTCGGGCCTTCTGTGTCACTACGAATACTGGCGGCTGCCGTGGCATCCCATCTGCGTGCATGCCGCCGCGACGATCCAAAGACTGCATCCAAAAGCCAGGATCAGGCTATGGAACTCGAGGGAGCGTGAGTTCCGTGAGTTCTGGGAGCAAAGCTGGGACGACGTAATCGACTGGGTAAACGAACAACTCGGCGTGAAGACTCCCGACTCCAGAACCCCCGATCCGCAACCCAAGAAGCGCCGATTCTGGAGTCGGTTAGCCTGGCGCTTCGCTGTGGGCTCTTTACGGGCCGCTCTTTAAGGAGAAGTTTCCGGTAGGGGGGCTAAATGCCCGGTATACACCTTTTATGGATAATGACAATTATCGCGAATTAGTGGTAAAAGTCCTCATTGGCCTGGGGAAACACTTCGCGTCCAGTGACCTCGGCCGTGGGTCCGTACGGTACACCGTTGGGTCACGGGCAGCGCGTGTAGAGCGTTGTCTACTGCTCGCTCGTTGGGTAGCACATGCCCCGCTTGGGCACTTCTCGGAACGGGTAGGTTCATACATCGCTCAAGTTTGGAGGGTTATTCAGGCGATCTTGTAGAAGTGTAAGGCGATCACCGCTGAGATCGTGGCTGGAAATGTTTCGAGGGGCCGCCGGTAATCGGTGTGCATGATCCGCCAGGTTTTGAAGTTCGCGATGACC
>Ga0335081_10003757_pt1 | contig 23902 bp, 20 predicted proteins | sample Lox_Sample_35_FD_206713 | JGI IMG/M metagenome (GOLD analysis project Ga0335081, IMG submission 206713) | Soil microbial communities from Loxahatchee National Wildlife Refuge, Florida, United States - Lox_Sample_3.5 | ecosystem: Environmental > Terrestrial > Soil > Wetlands | place: USA...
TTCCCGTTACCCGGATCGCCGGGTGTCGCGACCATTGGCGCAATGTCCGCCGCATCCAGCTCAATGATCTCCGAGTATTGAGCATCAGCATCGCTCTCAAGGCCCTTGATCATGCGTTCTGCTTCCGCGCGCGAAAGCCCACGACGCTCCATCAAAAACTCCACAACTTCTTCATCTGGCGCGACAATTCCCGTGAAGCCTCCAATCTCGGCCGCCATGTTGGTCATGGTCGCTCGCTCGTCGACACTCAGCGATTCCACTGCCTCCCCCGCATACTCCATCACTTTCGCCAGTGCCTGACCGCTGCGCACATAGTCGAGCGACAGGATTTTCAGAATGAAGTCTTTCGCCGTGACGTTCGCGTGCCGCTTTCCTCTGATGACAATCTTCACCGACTCCGGAATCTTGACCCGCACATCCTTCGTGATCCAAGAATTGAAAACATCGGTAGTTCCGATGCCAAATGCAATGCAGCCGATCGCCCCGACATGCGGCGTGTGCGAATCCGATCCGACGTTCACCTGCCCCGGCAGCGCATAAGTTTCGAGCATCACGGAATGGCAAATTCCCTCCGAGCCTTTGCGGTCCGCGAGTTCGCCATGGAGCTTGATCCCCTGTTCACGCGCGAATTCAGCCTGCTTCAGTTTGAGCTGGGTCGCCAGATCGAGCAGCCCGATTTTCTTTTTTTCTTCCGAAATAACCTCGTCCAGAAATGTCAGGTGATCGCGGAAGAAGCGGATCGAGGAGGCATCGTTAACAGGGACATTCTTCCCAACGCTCTGCTCATAGAAGATCGATGCCATGGGCGTCACGTATTCGTGGCTGAAGCGCAAATCTACGCTCGCAAAGCCGCTATCGCCCGGTTTTACGGCAGGCACGCCCGCTGATCCATCCGACGTGATCATGTGCCGGGAAAAAATCTTCTCTGCCAGCGTCATTGGTCGCTTCGCGGTCGAAATCGGCGGCAGGAAGATCCTCTTTTGCATGCGCGCAACGTTAAAGGGAAACAATCCGCCGTATTCAATGACCTGCCGAGTGATTTCATCTTCGCCCGCGGTGAACTCGCTCAGCGAAATTTCGGCTCCCGCTCGGATTCGATCGATCAGCGAAAAATTCGTCGAGGTGAGCAGCCCGAGATTCTGGCAATTCTGTTTGTAGATGCGCTCGATGTTCTCGGCGATCACCACCTCAATTCCCGCGCACATCTCCGCATACGGAGACTGCTCGCGGCTCGACCCTTTGCCCCGCCGCTTGCCGCTGACGGAACAGACAAATCCGCCCTTCTTCACCTCGCCACGGCCAATCGGCGTAACGCCTCCGCATTTCAACCCCGCATACGGTATTTCGCCCAGCGTTTGATCGAAGTAGAAGCAGTAATGAGCGGGAGTGATCTCATCGGTCGAGATATCGTCACGAAGCTTGGGGTTGGCCGCGGGATTCTTTGTGTCCCACGGCATGTCCCAGCCCGCCAGTTGCTTTTTAATGAGTTCCGGATCTTCAGTCAGGAAAAGGATTCGGCCTTGCAGCCGAAGGCGATCAGGCCGCTTTGCAACCGGCCGTTCTGCTAGAGCGTTGGACATGTTCTCATGTGTGAGAGCCCGCCGGAACCACAGCGGCGTGCGGAATATCTCGAACCCAACTCAACCCCACACTAGTATTGTAACGCTCAGAATTGAGCCTTCACGATCGGTGTTCTTTGGAGTAGGCAACCGGACTGGGGATCTCCTCGAGACCTCGGCCGGCAAAGATGGCTTGAAACTGCTCCAACAGAGCATCATGCACATGGCCATTTGACGCCAGGGTTTCACGGCTTGCAATCTCGAATGGCCCGCCCGAAAAATTGGTCACGCGCCCACCCGCCTCTTCTACAAGAAGAACTCCCGCCGCCGTGTCCCAGGGGTTCAGATTGAACTCCCAGAAGCCGTCAAACCGCCCAGCCGCGACATTGCAGAGATCGAGCGCGGCCGAACCCGCCCGTCGCACCCCGTGCGAGCGCAACGTGAGCTGGTGATAGAAATAAATATTTGGATTCTGATGCCGCTTGTGGCTGGGGAAACCGGTTGCCACCAGGCACTCCGCAAGATTAGCCGTGGCCGACACGTGAATGTCTCGTCCATTCAGCCACGCGCCCTTTCCCTTTTCCGCGGCAAACAGCTCATTACGCGTCGGGTCATAGACAACCCCCGCAACTCGTGTGCTCTGATGCTCAACCGCCAACGAAACACAAAATACCGGGTATCCGTGCGCGAAATTCGTCGTGCCGTCCAGCGGATCGACGTACCACTTATATTCACTTCCGGTCTCGATGCGCGTTCCCTCTTCGCCCATCACATCATGAGTCGGAAAATAAGCTCGTATTCGCTCGCGGATCATCGCCTCCGACTGCCGATCCGCGACTGTCACTAAATCAACATCACCCTTGTATTCGATCTTCACGTGGCGCTCGAAGTGCCACATGAGAAGCTCGCCGGCCTCGCGAGCGATCGATTCCATGCGCGAAAGCAGGTCGACAGAGTTCGAACTGGATTGTGAAGAAGTCATATGGGACTGTTGCAACAGTATTCGAGCGACGCGCTACGTCTTCAAAGACGGCAGCGTTACTTCTTCTTGTTGTCCTCAGCGATATAGACGATTTCATGCTTGAAGATAAAAAGGTTCGGCCCATCGTCGCGCGTAACGCGGACCATATTTTTGTCGTAGTACTCGATCCAGCCCCGTACTACTTCTCCATCGGCGAGCTTAAGGCTCACTACCTTTTGCTTTTCGCCCAGTGACTTTAGATAAGCCGCTTCCTCAAAAGTCTCGTCAGGAGGGGGCGTGCGCTTCTTGGAATTGTTATTGTTCTGCTGCAAAGACATAAAAATATTCTACACGCCAATTCCGAGGAAAAAGAACGCCTTCGGCGAATTCATGCACTTTTGAATACGGATAGAATCGCCTCTTAGCGGGCAAACCAGCACCGTCATCTTTTAGCAAATTGGCGGGTTCTCAGATCTGGTAATCGACGTCTTCCATGATGCGTTGCAGCGAAGCCGATAGTGGCTCGTGCTTCGATTCCGCACCTTCTAACTGGCGTACGCGCTCGCGCAGCTTGTGGACCTCATTCGCCACCGCGGCTAGTGCCTCAGACAGTGGATCGTTGATTTGTTTGGGATCAGTGATTACGACCCGCTTGCCTTCGCGCAAAATGATATGCCCCGGCACCCCGACCACGGTCGATTCATCTGGCACACTGCGAAGCACGACCGATCCTGCACCAATTCTGCAATTGCCGCCGATCGTGATATTCCCGAGAATCTTTGCGCCGCTTCCCACAACAACATTGTCGAGCAGCGTGGGGTGACGCTTGCCGTGTTCTTTCCCCGTTCCCCCGAGCGTCACTCCCTGATAGAGGGTTACATCGTCTCCCACTACGGAAGTCTCACCAATGACGACTCCCAGTGCGTGGTCGATGAAAAGCCGGCGCCCCAATCTCGCACCGGGATGAATTTCCGTTCCGGTCAGAAAGCGCGCCACTTGTGAGAGAAGACGTGCCGTCAAAAAAAACCCGTGGCACCAGAACCAATGGTTGATGCGATGAAACCAGACCGCATGCAACCCTGAATAGCAGAGGAACACTTCAAACCGCGATCTTGCGGCCGGATCGCGATCAAGCACGGTCGCGATATCCTCGCGCATGTGTGCCAGCAAATGCGGCATGCTTTAGTCGGGAAGCGCGACTGTGGGCAACTGCAAAGCCTGGTTCCGCAACCCTTCGAAGAGGATACTACTCAAATACCGCTCGCCGAATGAGGGGAGAATCACAACGATCAATTTCCCGGCGTTTTCCGGACGCCGCGCAACCTTTAGGGCCGCAACTACGGCAGCCCCTGAAGAAATTCCCACCAGCAGACCTTCTTCGAGTGGCAGACGGCGCGCCATCTCAATCGACTCTTCGTTGGTCACGGTGATGACCTCGTCGATGTAGTCCCGGCGCAAAATGCTGGGCACGAAACCAGCTCCGATGCCCTGAATTTTGTGGGACCCTGGCTTCCCGCCCGACAGCACAGCACTATCCGCTGGCTCGACTGCAATCGCTTTGAATGATGGTTTCTTGGGCTTTATGTACTCGCTGACTCCCGTGATCGTCCCCCCCGTACCTACGCCCGATACAAGAAAATCCACTCGACCATCGGTATCGTTCCAGATCTCCGGGCCAGTAGTTTCTATGTGAATCTTGGGATTTGCGGGATTGTCAAACTGTTGGAGCATATACGCGTTCGGAGTCGACCTAAGCAGTTCTTCTGCCTTCAGAATCGCACCTTTCATGCCGCGCGGGCCGGGTGTCAACACAATCTCGGCACCAAAGGCAAGAAGCAGCACACGCCGTTCCAGGCTCATCGTCTCCGGCATCGTCAGAATGAGCCGGTATCCTTTCACCGCCGCCACAAACGCCAAAGCGATTCCGGTATTGCCGCTGGTCGGCTCAATCAGAACGGTCTTCCCCGGCGTAATCTTCCCCGCGCGCTCGGCCTCCTGGATCATGCTCACGCCGATGCGGTCTTTAACGCTCGCCAGCGGATTTTGGCTCTCAAGTTTCGCCACGACCTCTGCAGCGCAGCCTTCCGTCACGTGGTTTAGACGTACGAGCGGCGTGTGGCCAATCAGTTCTGTTACATCTTTTGCTATATGCATACTGGAGCTGATCCTCCCGCAGATTGGTACTTGCTTTTTCGATTAACTCTACTAGTTTAGTAGCCTATGTTTAGCAGTCTATCGAGACGTGGCAGACGTGCAAGTCGATGCAGCCCATCGCCGGACTAACCCGGTCTTCCCTTGCGGCGCCCCACACGCGCCAAAACTCTTCGCACCTTCTTGGGCGAAATCGATAATCGCGATGCCACCCGCGACACCTTGCGGCCTTCCCTTTCCCACACTCGGGCAATCACAAGATCAGCAAATTCCTCGCTGATCTGCCGGAACGACTTCTCCCCAACTGAACCCTGAGACCATGCTTTCAGAGTTGGGTCCACGCTGCCTTTCCGCAGGATTTTGGAGCGTAGCACCTGCAAATCCTGCCAAATGGTGTCTGGCTCGGTTGGGCCGCAAGCGGCACGCGCCAGATCATAAGATTCACGCGCCGCCTCGGCGTTGTCAAAAAATGAATTGCACTGGGTTAACCCTTGCCACAGATGAGCCGTCGCCATCAGGTGATGATGTTGTGTGTGTTTCGCGAGTTCAATCGCCTCCTGGCTGAAATCATGGGCGCGGCGGGCATGAAAGCCGGCATCGGAGCCACTGCCGATACCTTCTTCCACCCTCGCATTCTCGACCATGCACTGCAGAATGCGGGCACGGCCCATCAGGATGTAGTCGAGTTTCTCTTCCCCCAAGCTGTATGCCGAGGCCGATTCTTCTTCTGCGCGCTGGAAGTCGCCGCTATCAAGGTGGATATAGGCGGCATTCAGGTAAACCGTTCCCAAACCATGATGCGTCGGCCGTTGGCGATAAATTTCCCGTGCCGCATCGAGATGTTCAATCGCCTCACGCCGCAATTGTGTAAGGCGCCGACGATGATCGGAGCGATTCGTGATTTCGGCTGAGGCAGATGACGCACCACCATCTCCGCTTCGGGTTGAACTCTTTCGTCGTTTCTGGACATCGAGATCGACGCGTCGCTGCAATTGCAGCGCGATGCCACGCTTGGCAAGAGCCATATTGGCCAGCGAGCGGGCCAGATTTGGATGGTGTGGATCGCGCTTTCGATAATATTCAATTGCGATGTTGAAACGCTCGATCGCCTTGTCAAATTGCCCCTCCCGGCGAGCCATCCGTCCGTGGAAAGATTGAATGTTCCCAAGCGTCACATCATCGTCTGTCTCGCGAAGTATCGCCTCCGCTCGCTCCGAGACCCGCACTGCATCTTTCCATTTACCTTGCTGAAAAAGCAGCCAGCTTTCCAGCACTTGCATGACGGCTGCCATTCGCGGATAGCCAAGTTCGAGGGCGATGTCTCTTCCCCACCCGGTGCAGATCAACGCCTCGTCATAATCCCCCCGTCGTCGCAGGCAGCGTCCCTTCCAATAATTCGCAATCGCTAACAGAAACCGGTCGTTGAGTTCCTCAGAAAGACTCAAGACGAAATCGAAGTGCGTGATGGCGGTATCGATCGCTTCCTCCGCCATGGCCACCATTCCCCGGCACATGCGCAGGCAGATATAGTCGAAGACAGGAAGACGCGAACAGGAGGATGAGTCGAAGCGCGACAGCAGGTCTTTAACGGAAGGAGACGGGCTGAATCCGATGTCGTTCCAGATAGCCAGAAGGACGAGCAGGCGGCCAGCATTTGGCTGCGCGGGGTCGAGCCCGGAGATCAAATCTGCATAAGATCCAAGGCACGCGAGACCCGGCTCAATTTCACGCGCAGCGACATGCCCCCGCAAATCGGCGAGAAACCCAGCTTCGATTTGAAACTTGGCGCGGGATCGTCCTTCCCCCATGCCTCACGTTCTAGTCTAATAAGTCGTAACTGGCAAGTGTCAGAAACTCAGGGAACTCACGCCCCGTCATCAGTCTGTCGAGGAGTTGCGCAGCCTTCTGCATGCCGCGGTCCTTGCCTAGCTCTGCGGAACGCTCGTTAATGATCTGTTTTACCAGGGCTTCGGTGACCGGCTGACCGTTTGTCATCTTGGCGCCGTGCTTTACCCACTGCGACACCTGGGCTCTGCAGATTTCCGCAGTGGCTGCATCTTCCATCAGGTTATAGATCGGAACGCACCCGGAACCGCGAAGCCAGGAATCCAGGTATTGCAATCCGACGTCAACATTCCAACGCAAGCCTTTTTCAGTAATCTCGCCGCTGGGCACCTGCAACAGATCTTTTCCCGTGATCGGCATGTTCGTCCTGCTCTTCTTGATCTGGTTCGGCTCTGGCAGGTACTTGTCGAAGATCTCTTTGGCCACAGGTACCAGGCCCGGATGCGCAACCCACGTTCCGTCGTGCCCGGCTCGAACCTCGCGGAGTTTGTCGGCTCGCACTTTCTCAAGGGCCTGCTCATTGGCAGCAGCATCGTTACGGATCGGGATCTGGGCCGCCATGCCGCCCATGGCATGAATTCCGCGGCAGTGGCAGGTTTGAATCAACAGCTCGACATAAGAGCTCAGAAAATGCCTGTCCATGGTGACGAGCGAGCGGTCGGGCAACACAAAATCCGGGCGCGAGCGGAATTTCTTGATGAAGCTGAAAATGTAGTCCCAGCGCCCGCAGTTCAGCCCCGCCGAATGGTCTCGCAACTCATAGAGAATCTCGTCCATCTCAAACGCGGCAAGAATCGTTTCGATTAGAACCGTGGCGCGTATTGTGCCCCGCGGAATTCCCAGCTCATCCTGCGCCAGGTTGAACACGTCATTCCAAAGGCGCGCCTCCAAGTGGCTCTCCATCTTCGGCAAATAGAAATACGGCCCAGTTCCCTTCTCGATCAGCGCGGCCGCATTGTGAAAGAAGAACAGACCGAAATCAAATAGCGATGCGGAGATCGGTTGACCATCGACGAGAAAGTGTTTTTCATCGAGGTGCCAGCCGCGCGGCCGTACAAGCAGCGTTGCCACCTTCGGACCAAGCTCATACCGCTTGCCTTCCGGACTGACATATTGGATTGTTCCTTGAACCGCGTCCCGCAGATTCTGCTGACCCTCGATGTTGTTGGTCCAGGTGGGCGAATTGGAGTCCTCGAAATCAGCCATGAAGACATTCGCGCCCGAGTTGAGGGCGTTGATAATCATCTTTCGATCCACCGGGCCGGTGATTTCGACTCGGCGATCTAACAAATCGTTCGGAATGGGCGCAACTTTCCACTCGCCCTTCCGGATTTCGGCCGTTTCAGGCAAGAAATCGGGTACCCATCCGGCATCAAGTTTGCGCTGCACTTCTTTGCGTCGGGATAAAAGTTGCTGACGGCGAGGCTCGAACTCGTGGGCAAGCTTCTTCAGAAAAGCCTGGGCATTGGTGGTGAGAACGGCTGCTGTTTGTGTCGGATTTTCCAAAGAAATTACGGTGCTCATAGTGAAAAGATCATAGTCCTTGCACAAAATGCAGGGGCACCCCTGTAGGTCAAATCGGACGAGTGGGGCAAGCCGGACACCCGGAGTTGTCGCGGCACCCTATTCCATCGTCTACTGCACCCTAGATGTGGTGGGGGCCCCGAAAGTTGCAGCAGGCCGGTGGGCTGAGATCCACACTCAGCAGCCAGTCAGGCTAAGGGGTCCTCCGCAGGAGCCTAAATGTTGACCAATCTGGAAAGCGAAAAAAATACGACCCTGTTCGAGGAACAAATCGCCGCCGCTAACGAATGGTTCAAGAGATCCCGGTTCACGGGAATCACCCGACTTTACTCGCCCCAGCAAGTGGCAGAGCAGCAAGGCACGATCAGCGGCGATTACACGGTCGCGCGCCAGGCTGCCGAAGAGTTCTATACACGTCTGCGCGAGTTGTTCGAGCAGCGTAAGCAGATCACCACATTTGGCCCCTATTCGCCCGGACAGGCCGTCATGATGAAGCGGATGGGCATGGAAGGCATCTATCTTGGAGGATGGGCGACATCCGCCAAGGGCTCCGTGAATGAAGATCCGGGCCCAGATCTGGCCAGCTACCCCCTGAGCCAGGTTCCAGACGAAGCCGCCGGCCTCGTCCGCGCGCTCCTCGCCGCCGATAAGAACCAGCACTTCTCCCGCGGTCGCATGACCGAGCAGCAGAGGAAGTCAACTCCCACGGTCGACTTTCGTCCGTTCATCATTGCCGACGCCGACACCGGGCATGGCGGCGATGCTCACGTTCGAAATTTGATCCGTCGCTTCGTCGAGGTTGGTGTCCCCGGCTACCACATCGAAGATCAGAAGCCCGGCGCCAAGAAGTGCGGCCATCAGGGGGGCAAGGTGTTGGTCGCTGAAGATGAGCAGATCCGTCGTCTAAATGCAGCCCGCCTGCAACTCGATATCATGCGTGTTCCTGGCATCATCGTCGCCCGAACTGATGCCGAATCGGCAACGTTTCTCGAAAACCTGGCCGACGAGCGCGATCAGCCGTTCATTCTGGGCGCGACCAATCTCGATATCCCAACGTACCGTGTCGGTTACCTCGCAATCCTTAAGAAGCTCTCAGAAACGGGAGTGCGGGAAATCTACGGCCACCTACTGTTTGCTGTCTCCCATAGCGAGTACGAAGCCGCATTTGCTTGGCTGGATCGAGTCGGGCTCACGCCGACGATCGCCTCCACAGCTCGCGCTCTCGAACATGCGACGCCGACCGAATTTGAAACCGCGCTCGACAAGATGGATACGCGTTACATGGAAGCCTGGCAGGCAGAGGCAAAGCTCAAAACCTTTGGCGGAGCCGTTGCCGATGCCATGGAAGCTCGCACTGATGATGGTGAGCGCTTCGACATGACGCTCGACGAATGGCGGGAGTTCGCAAAGCGGGCTTCGTTCTATGAGATCCGCGAACGGGCGCGTTCGATGGGCATACACGTCGTGTGGGATTGCGAGTTACCGAAAACCCCCGAAGGCTTTTATCAGATTCAGGGAGGCATCGATTACGCCATAGCCAAATCGCTGGCTGCGGCTCCGTTTGCCGATCTGCTTTGGATGGAAACAAAAACGGCAGACCTTGAAGATGCCGCCGAGTTCGCGCATGCGATCCATTCGCAATATCCAGATAAGATGCTTGCCTACAATCTGTCTCCGTCGTTCAACTGGGATACTACAGGCATGAGCGATGAAGAGATGCGCAATTTTCCCGAGGAGCTAGGCAAACTCGGCTTTGTTTTCAACTTCATCACTTACGGCGGCCATCAAATCGACGGTCTGGCAGCCGAGGAATTCGCAACGGCCCTCAAGCAGGACGGCATGCTAGCGCTGGCACGCCTGCAGCGCAAGTTCCGGCTGCTCGAATCTCCCTATCGCACGCCGCAAACCCTCGTCGGTGGTCCGCGGCTCGATGGCGCTCTCATGGCCTCGTCTGGTCGCACGTCGGCAACCAAAGCCATGGGCAAGGGCTCGACGCAGTTCCAGCATCTGGTACAGACCGAGGTTCCGCCGCGCTTGCTCGAAGAGTGGCTTGCTGCGTGGGGAGAGCATTGGGTCTATCCGGGGAAGATCCGGGTTCAACTACGTCCGCACACGGCCGGCTCCGATTTGTTGGAGTTGACCGTTTTTGGCGAAGCCAGCAAGGAGAAGATCGCCAACATCATCTTCGCCAGCCTGCAGGATCGACGTGGCCGGAATTTCCTCTCCGTCCGCGACCAGGGCACTCAACCGCCATTCCGCAAGAAGCGGCTGATGACGCTGACCCAACTGTTCTTAATCCATCGCTACTCTGCCGCTGCCGTGCACTATGTAACTCCTACCGCGGACAATCAATCGCAGGCGGAAAAGATGAAGCGGATCGGAATCTTCTCCAACGTGCACACCGAAATCGGACAAATTATTGTCTGTGACGTCAACAAAGACGGCGTAGGTGAGCTCCTAAAACCGGATCGCCTGCGTTTGATTGAGATGATTCGCAAGGAATCGCCAGCATCGGACCCCAGCAATGGGAATGGCACGGAGGAAATTGATGAGCTAATGCCTGCCGGTGACTAGAAACACAAAGGAGTCCTGCAGCGAGATCGCCAAACGATGAGCTGGGAGGGAGGTTCATCTAAACGCGGTTAATTTTTCAAGGAATAGCGAGGACGGCGAGACCCGAACCTGCGGCCTCTGCCGTGACGGGGCAGCAATGAGATGTAACGATGGATACCCGCTTAAACCAGCGGCTTTTGCAGCAGGCCTTCGGTCGCCCGCAACGTTTAGTCCGGCGACAGTATTCGAGAGATTCTCACACCGGTGGCGCGCCGGTCTGGGGGAGATTCGGTGAGAAGGGACGCATGTTTCTCCAAGTCATCCAACCGCTCTAGTTCTGTCTCTACGGCAGGTTCTCCCTCCGCCTTGACTCTGCGCGCACGGACGAGTGCTTCCTCTGCAATTCGGCTCACCTCATGCAAGAGTTTGCGGATTTCTACTTCCAGCCGGCTTCGACTTTCCTGGACGCGATTGAGGATGTCACTTTGCACGCGGGTGCTATTTGTCTCGATTAATTTTGAAAGGAATTCGCACCCGTCGCTTTGAATTAGTTTTCGGGCACCGACCAGTGGTAGGAGAACATCCGCGAGCCACCGCAATGGAGAAGCCGGTTGGGCAAGCTCGATAAAATCCATGAAGGTGAAGTGCGAGCGAACCCGAAAGCCAGCTTCAGGATCGAGTGCATGTGGCATTCGCGCTAGCTCCGGGATACCCGCTCCAGCGAGTTTTTGCAGGAATTCGTTGCCCATCTTCACAAAGCGCATGGCCGTACGCCGATATTCTCTTTCTGCCTCTTCTTGCTCAGGCTTCAACCAAGGCACAACATGACGACGCGCGAGCTCTTGGACCGTCCGCATGATTTGGCGCCTGTACGATGGCCCGAACCCACGATTGCCTGTTTGCAGGACCTCCGCAAATTGCTCCTTTGCCTTGGGCAGAGCGGATGCAACAAACGCCTTGTGTCGGTCGACAAAAATGTCGGAAAGCCGCTGCTGCTCAGCCATGAAAAGGAAGGTGAGCTCACGCATCGCACGTTCCGCCTCGGCGATAGTCTGTTTCATTACTGTAATTCGTCGCTCTGACTCTTCGATGGGACGGCGAAGCGCATCCCGCTGTTCAGTTATGACGGCCAGCACTTGTTCGCTCAAACGCTCAAGGCCCCTCTCGCAGGCGGCCCGAACCAATTGCCCTCCTGAACCGTCAACCAGAGTCTGGAGAGCCGCGATGAGCATTTTCCAATCACGTTCGGGACCGCGATTCTCGGCCCGTTCCTGAGCGCATATTTCGAAAATAGGGCCAAGTTCCCGCCGTAGTCGCTTCTGCAACAATTGGCGGGTGAATTTAGAGGCAGCCTCTCGTTCCGCGTCTGTCGTTCGATCAGCTTTATTGAGCACGACGATTAGTTCATGCACTTGCCTGGCGACGGCTTCGACCAGTGTCAACTCTTCTCCCGCAAGCGGCGGATCGGCACCCAGCACCACCAGTGCTGCATCGATGTGCGGTATGAACGCTTGCGTCGCAGCCGTATTACTCGTAAACACGGACCCAAGCCCAGGGGTATCGACGAAACACATTCCTGAAGAAAGCAGTGGGCTGGGAACGAATACTTCCGCTCCCTGAACCTCTTTCTGATTTTCTGGGTTCAGCTCCTCGGTGACGTAGTGCTTCAAGTCTGAACTCGGAATGTCCTTCCATGAGCCTTCGCGCGTCCGAACCTGGGCTCTCGCTTTTTCGCCGAAGCGGATCACTGTGGGTACTGCAGTTACCGGGATGAAGCCTGTGGGGAGGACCGGCTGACCGATCAGCGCATTGATTAAGGTCGACTTGCCGCGTTTGAACTGGCCGACACAGGCCACGTAAAAACGGCCTTCCGACACCCGCCCTGCCAATTCCCGACATTCTTCTGAGATTGGGTTGGAATCTAGCTCCTCCGCCAGGTTCGCGAGGCGCAACAAACGCCCCGCCCCGTCGATGCCGCCGGGCGCTGCATTGAGCAGATCGGATTGTCCAGGTCCTGAATGTTCGGCCACGGGCACTTGGTTCGCGTTCCGTTCCATCTCTGTCACGCCGGTGATCGAACACCGTCCTGATGAACGTACCGTATGACCTCGACTTCCGACATTGCGATCAGCCCTTCGTCCACCATCTCATCAAGTGCGGGAATGAGAGTTTTGATCTTCTCCTCGGTATCTATGACGGAAACCATAATCGGCCGGTCCGAAGAACGCAGAAAATGTTGTTTGTGGATGAGGCTGCTTGCGCCATAGCCTTCGATGCCACGAAAAACTGTCGCCCCGGCAATATCCAGTTCTCGGCACTTCATTACGATGGCTTCATAGAGCGGTTTGTCCCGCCATTTGTCGTCTTCCCCAAAGTGGATGCGCAACATCTTGGCCTTGCCTTGCAATCTCATATCCGCGTCTCCCGGCGCCGCTCAGCTTTCTGGTAGTTGTGGCCGTACTTCACAATGTCCACGTTCGACAGAACCACAAGTCCCTGTTGCACCATCTCATCGAGAATGGGCATGACGGCTTGTAGCTTTTCTTCCGTGTCCACCACAGACAACAGGATGGGACGGTCATGCGATAAGCGGAGCTTTGCGTCCTTGTGAATTCGCCGGTTGGCTCCATAGCCCAGGATGCCGCGATAAACGGTGACGCCCGCAATGTCATGAGCACGAAGACCGCTCACGATCGCTTCATAAAGCGGTTTGCCATTCCACTTGTCGTTCTCCCCGATATAGATACGCATCATCTTGGCCTTGCCCTCTCGCTTCAAAGGAAGAGGTTCAGGCATAAGCTGCTCCTGCTTTCTCTCGGCGGGCTTCACGATCGTGGTGTCGTGCATCTCGATTAGCCCCGTTCCGGCCATTGCCTGCAGCTTGGGAAGGAGTTCTTCCGCTTTCTCGGCAGTTTCGATGAATTCAACCTTCACTGGCAACCTGGTGGCGAGATCCACCAGACGATCCGTGTGCAGATGATGATCGGCGCCGAAACCTGCAATCCCGCGAGTTACGGTTGCTCCCGAGACGCCATGGAAGAACAGAAAATCGAGAATCGCGGCATAGGCAGAAGCACCGTGGTACTGCTGGTCTTCCGCTACGTAAACTGCCACCTTCTTGCCTGGCCCTGGTCTGAGCACATTTTCCTCCTCGTACTAAAGCCCTCTCTGGCCAACCAGAAACTCAGCGGTACGACCCAACAGCCCGCCACCTTCATGAATTCCGTGTCGCAGCTGTTCGCGAAATGCTTTCAGTTCCTGCTCAAGCTCTAAGCGGTTTCGCTCAACGATCTCTTCAACCAGCGTTCGCAGCCGTAACGGAACAAATTCCTTCACCTTTTCAGCATGATCGAGACAGAGCGTTCCCTGGGTCTTCATCCATTGTGCGAACATCGTTGCCTCCAGCTTTTCAGCCAGTTCCCGCAAGCGGGCGACCTCCTCTTCGAGAACCCGATGGCATAGCGAGCACTCATCACTGCTCACTTTTCCAGCCAGGGGCTTTTTCAGCATCTCCAGAAAAACATTCGTTGCGTTTTCTCCCGGCGTGGAACGCGAAAGCTTTCCGCGCGATCGCACCAGCGCCCAGCCATGAAAGTTGCACAATCGCAAATCGGGCTGTGGACGAGTCGTTTCCACCAACGTCCATTGAAAATCCTTCAGGATTCCGCAAACTGGACATGTTCCCTTGACGAGCGCCTGATTGAGGTTGGCTTCTACTGATGTAGCTTCTGCCCTCATAGAATTGCCTTCCCTGTGGCCAGTCCTCCCCACACCGCGACGAAGCCGAGACAAACGCTCAGGGCCACATATAGAAGTCCTAACCCAAGTTGGCCATCATGGATCGTTCGCAATGTCTCATATTCGAAGCTCGAGAAGGTCGTGTAGCCTCCGATAAACCCGATGGGGATCAAGTACCGCCAGTTCGGGCTCCAATTTGTTTTCGCTGTCAATAGCGCGAATACTAGCCCGATCAGGAAAGATCCAGTCACATTAATTACGAACGTGCCATAGGGAAATCGCGTTCCCATCCTCCCACCGATATAGCTGCCGAGCCAGAAACGCACAATTGAACCGAGACATCCCCCCACCCCGACCATCACGTATTTCAGCAAGTCGCGTTTTTCCTTTCCTTTTCCCTGTTGGACTGATCCAGATAATGGCGAAATTGACTCAGCAGCTGTTGCAATTCGCCGGCAACTCGATTCAGCTCTGACGCGGAGGCCGGCGGTATTTCCCCGTAGCCGCGCATGTGCCGCGGTTTCAGTTCCTCGGCCGCGATGTCCATAAACGTGAGATGTGAGTCGAGCATGCGCGAAACTGGAATCTCGGCAGCCGGACGCGCGATACCGTGGTCATCCAGCATTTGGCTTAAATGCGCTCGAATGCGGCTGATATAGTCTTCAACCACCCGGCGCTGCGCCAGGCTTAAATCGGGCACATATTGCGGAAACGCTACTTTGGACCCGGACACATTGAGCGCGCTTTCCATCTCCGCTAACAGCTTGTCGATATGACGACAGGTGGCCGTCAGACGCCGTTCCTGATTCGAGTTCAGCGAATTTTGCCCGCCACTCACCGTGCGGCTCCTCCCCCCATCCTGTAGTCGATGTACAACGGCGAGATCTTGATGTGGTCCTCGGAGCGATATTTTGGATACCTCGCCATATCAACCATCGTGATGATGGCTCCGGGGTTCCCTGCACTGAACTCAAGCACCTTGTTCAGAAATTCAGCGATGTTGTTCCCTGAAAGACCCCGGCGTTCGATCATCTCGCGGGCAAAGTGCTCGGCGGTGCTGTCATCAAAGTTCTGAATTTCGCACTGCTGGGACCGGTCTCCGTAAAGAGCCTGGAGAAATCCTGTGTCTTCCATGTGGCTCGAGCGCGCGACCGCAGTCACGGGTGTTGAACCCCAACCCATGATTTCGCGAACTCCCGACGCAAATGCGTAGGAAGGCCGCTTTAGATGGTCTAGGACAATCGAGTACTCCCGCTCTCGCAGTGCATCCATCACAATCCCTTTCAACGAAACAGCCGACTTCGTGGCGATGGCGGCCTCGTCGCGAAACGCTTTCCTGGCTCGGGGACTCTCCAGCCGCAGCAGACTCTGCGCCAGACTGCGAAACACTACATTCGTCGTCGAAGAATCTTCACAATAGAGAACCGTTCGAAACTCGGATAACACGCTGCGGAGGAGAAGTGTCTTCCCCACCCCGGATGGTCCGAAGAGAAGAAACGGTCGCTTTTTCGCCAGGAACTGATCGATTCGCTGACGTTCCTCTTCGCGTTCAAAGATGAATCCCGAGATCATGGTTCTTCGACTTTTTCTTGCGAAGGCCCTTCCCCCGCCAGCCAACTCGACCGGTTCGTCCAGTGCAGAACGAAGTGCGCAATCGCAGTGCAACCGAGAAAAGGCCCAATGGGAAGCAGCGTCGCAATGAGCGCCAGTCCGACCCACACGGCGGCCAGGACCCAGACATTCTCCATAGGGATGCCTCTTGTTTCTCGGAATCTTTGCCGGGGCATAACTCCGCGACAAGGTTTCCGCTTGTCAGGAGTCATCAGCTGTACCCGGCTAAATGGTGGGAACAGCGGTTTCGGTGAACTCCTTCACCGTGAATATCGTTTTTCAGTACAACAAAGACCGTGCTTGAAGTCAACAGTACTGTCGAATGACCTATCTCAAAATTCCAAACGTCCGAAAAGTAATTGATGCTGAGTGACCCACAGGAAACAGAGACAAAACAATCCACGTGATCGGGGTCACTGGCTAGGCGCCATGAGATCGCCTAGAATGTTGGTGACATTCAGAAGCGGTGGAGTTCGCTAACGCCGATGTTTGGCCAATAACTCCTACGGTGGGGAAGACTGTAGGAGGACCTATCCTAGCCGATTTGCAGTTCGTCCCAAAGACATTGAAAACCTAAAGAGGCGTCCTCATGCAATCTGCAATGGAAGCATTGGAACCGAAAGAAGTGTGGAAGCACTTTGGCGCATTGACCAACATCCCTCGTGCTTCGACGAAAGAAGCAGCCGCTCGCGAATACGTGCTCGGGCATGCTCGTCGGCTTGGTTTAGAGGCTATTCACGACAACGTTGGCAACACCGTCATTCGGAAGCCTGCGCGCCCGGGACGAGAGGGAGCACCAATGGCGCTCTTGCAGGGCCACCTCGACATGGTTTGTGAGAAAAACGAGGGTACGGCTCACAATTTTGATAAAGACGCCATCAAGGTACATCGGGATGGCGATTGGCTGAACGCGGAAGGAACTACGCTCGGCGCTGACAACGGCATCGGAATTTCCGCAGCGCTCGCCGTGATGGAGAGTAAGGACATTGCCCACGGGCCGCTCGAATTTGTTTTTACCATCGACGAAGAGACCGGCTTGACCGGAGCGGCGGAGTTTCCGGCTGGCATGTTGCGCTCAAAATATTTTCTCAATCTCGATAACGAAGAGACTGGGACGATTTGCATCGGATGTGCGGGCGGAGTGAAGACCACAGGAAGAAGGCGCGTCACGCTGGTTTCACCGTCTTCGAAGGCAGCGGTGCGAATCAAGGTGGCTGGCTTGAAAGGTGGGCACTCCGGAGTGGATATCCATCAGGGCCGGGGCAATGCCTTGCGAGTGCTCGGCAGCATCCTGCAGCGTGTTCTTGAGCACAAAGTCGAGGTTTCGGAAATCAACGGAGGCAGTGCGCAAAATGCGATTCCCCGCGAAGCTTTTGCTGTCGTCATGATCGATTCCGCCAAGGAAGCGGAACTGCGGTCGATCGTCTCCACCGTTGCCTCCGAATACAAAGTTGATCTTGGCGCCTTCGATTCAGGCCTCGAGGTTTCTGTCGAGAAGACTGCGTCACCCGCAAAGGTCCTCGATCGGTCAGATGCACAAAGGGTTGCCGACCTTCTAGTTGGTTTACCTCACGGCGTTCTGGCGGTGAGTCCCGACGTTCCCGGCCTGACGCAGAATTCAACCAATCTGGCCACGGTCAGCACAAAGAATGATCTGGTTGAGATCGTGACGAGCCAGCGCAGTGCCATCGACACCAGCAAATGGGCCGCAGCTCGCATGGTCGCCACCGTTTTCCGATTGGCCGGATTCGAAGTCGAACACACCGGCAACTACCCTGGCTGGAAGCCCGATCCCACCAGTGATGTCGTCCTAAAAATGCAGGCGGTGCATGAACGGGTCTTTGGCAGTCCCGCGAAGCTCATCGCCATGCATGCCGGTTTGGAGTGCGGAGTCATCGGCGAGAAATACCCTGGGATGCAAATGGCTTCCTTTGGCCCGACGATCGTCGATCCCCATAGCCCGCACGAGCGCGTGCAGATCTCGACGGTGGCAAGCTTCTGGAAATACCTGAAGGCTCTGCTGGAGGCGATCTGAGGGTAGCCCAGGGCGGGCTATAAATACGGTAGAAGAATGTCGGTCGAAGTAGAGGAGATCGCTCCCGTGGAGATGTCCTCCCCGATCATCGAGGACGCACTAAAGCGATACAGCAACCAAATGCGGCGCGGATTTTTAGTAGATAAAGAGTGGTTCATCGTTGCTTTGTTTAATTGGGAGCCTCCCAACCTTGCCGAATCCGCTCCCGAATAGCAAACAATGATGGTCCTTCGACCCAGGCATGAAAACTGGCGGGGACGACGGGACTCGAACCCGCGGCCTCTGCCGTGACAGGGCAGCGTTCTAACCAACTGAACTACGTCCCCAGCTATGAGCCCCTTAGTAAGAATGGCACAGAACATCTGTCCATGCTCTGTGTTTGAATCTTAGCAGACCGAATTCACGTCTGTACAGACACGCCAATTGTAAGCGACGCGCAAGGCGATGGTCTCCGTCCCCGCCGCCATCCCATCGTTACCGCTGATACTTCCCTGTTGTTTTCAACGCTTCCCTTTGTCGCCCATTTCGCGAAAAATAGAGATTCTTGTGGCCGACGCTTCGCGCAATCTCGCACCCCTCACCATGGCGAAAGCCATTGAGCGCTACTTCAATGTGGCACTGTTCATGCTCGTGCTGAGCGGGTTCGGCACTCTCGCCTCGACGGGAGGCCTCGACCTTCCAGCGGTCACACTGGTAACTCTTGCCCTCCTACTTCGCGGATACCAACTGATCACACATCAAGAGTTTGTCATTCCCGAGCGTTGGACCACCTATTTGACGCTCATCTACGTCGCCGTTTATGTCCTGGACTATTTCACATTGTCACGCAGTTTTCTAACCGCGACCGTACATCTCGTGTTGTTCACGATGGTTGTTCGCCTCTTCTCGCTGCAGAAGACCCGCGATCACTACATGCTCGCGGTCCTTTCGTTTCTCATGGTGCTCGCCTCTGCCGTGCTTACTGTCGGAAGTGTCTTTGTATTTTCGTTTGCAGGATTCCTGCTGGTAGCTGTCATCACCTTCGTGTTGATGGAGATGCGCCACTCCGTCGTGCAGGAATCGAAGCTCGCGGAGGATCCCCGAGATCCGGGCTTCCACCAAAGCATGGCATATAGCCTGCTTGCGATCTCTCCGGCTCTTATGGCGTTGATTCTGGCCGGCAGCTTCTTTGTCTTCTTTTTCCTGCCCCGTGTATCTTCACGCTATCTCACCGCATATACGCCCACGAGTGACGTATCGACCGGTTTCACAGATCGCATCCAACTTGGCCGCATCGGTCAGATTCAACAATCGAGTGCCGTCGTAATGCACATCGAAATTCAGAACGATGTGCAAGGCGGCTACGACCTCAAGTGGCGCGGCGTTGCCCTCGACGATTTTAACGGCAAAGTGTGGTCGAGTTCCTTCGAGCAATCGATTGTTCGGGCATCTCCTGATGGAAGCTATTTGCTGGCCAGTCCCCGCGATCTTGCCGGATCGACAACTTCTCCTCCCCGCTACATTCGTTATCGTGTACTGATGGAGCCGGTTGGAACGAACGTTTTCTTCCTCACCTCCCAGCCCCATAGCTTGACCGGCAACTATCATCCCGTGGCCAGTGACCCCGGAGGCGCTGTCTACAATCTCGATGTCGACCATCCCATCACCCGCTACGACGCCATTTCCGAATTACCCGAAATCGACTCCGAGCGCTTGCGGCTGAGTGGCAATTCCCCGCCCGAAGGCGTCGAAAAATACCTGAAGCTCCCACTACTCGATATCCGCATCTCGCAGCTCGCCGAAAGAATCGCCGTCCCTTCCACAAACAATTACGACAAAGCTCTAGCCATCGAGCAATACCTGCGCACTCGCTATGGCTATACCCTCGACCTGCCTCGCTCGGTGCCATCCGATCCGCTGGCGAACTTCTTGTTTGAGCGAAAACAAGGTCACTGCGAATATTTCGCCAGTTCGATGGCTGTAATGCTCCGCTCGCTTCGTATCCCTTCGCGACTCGTGACGGGTTTCCGCACCGGCGAATTCAACGACCTTACAGGCCAATACGTGATCCGCGCCAGTAATGCCCATTCCTGGGTCGAAGCATATTTCCCGGGCTATGGTTGGGTCAGTTTCGATCCCACACCCACCGCTGTCCTGCCCTCTCACACCGGATGGTCCCGTCTCCAGCTTTATATCGACGCCGCCGGATCATTCTGGCGTGAGTGGATCATCAACTACGACTCCAGCCATCAACAAAGCCTTGGCAAAGGCGCCATGTCAAACACAAGGCATTTCCTCGACGACACACGTCTATGGCTTTCCCGCCAGCAACGCGCTCTGCTCCACGCCGCGCGGCGCGCCCACAACCAGATCGCGGATTTTCCAGTTCGTTGGCTCACGGGTGCGACGCTGGCCGTCACCATTCTGATTTTTCTTCTGAATCTTCCTGGTCTTGTTCGCGCTCTTCGCCATCAACGGTTGCGAGCAGAGCCTGCTCGATTTCCGAAAGAATCGGCAGCTCTTTGGTATGAGCGCATGGTCCGTCGCCTCGCCCGCAGCGGTTGGCGCAAGCTTCCCTCGCAAACACCAGGGGATTTTGTCTCAGCCATCCAGGAGCCCGTGCTTCAAATGCCGGTTGCGAAGTTTACTCGCGCTTACGAATCGGCGCGGTTCGGCAGGTCTGCCGAATCAGCAGAGTCTTTACCCACGATTTTTGAGGAAATTAAAGCAGCGGAAAAGCGCCGCTCCAGAAGAAATTCAAGCCAATCTATGTCTGCTTAGAAGCGCTCAAAGCGATAGATAATTCCAATGCCCGCATAGTAATTGTGCTGGCGGCTGTTGCTGGTCGTTACGTTCAGATCAGGTTCCCCTGAATAAAAGTCGCGCAATTCAAACCGTGCACCCAGGTTGCGCCAAAAATAAACGTCCAACCCGGTGCCAAATTGAACCACTCCGGTATTGCTGCCACCGGGTCCGGGATTGTTCCCATAAAAATTCAGACTCGGAGCGTAACGGAACCGCCCGTACCCTCCACCCACGCTGACCCACGGAGTCACGCTATCCGACGAAAAGAAATTCACCCGAAATGACGGCGTCACAAAAAACGCGCCCATGTCTGTCGGAATTCCGTGGTACGGCGAGCTCAAATCCATCCGAAAATAGATCGCCGCCGGCACTTCCGCACGAAAGCCAAAAATCCCCTTCGTCTTGAGCAGGCGGCTGTAGTTGAACGCGACCGTTTCTTCATTGCCAAAGTGGAGGGGTGGGTTAAACGAGAGACCAGAGTTCAGAATGGTCTGCGTGCTGACCCACGTGCGCCCCGTTGTTACACCGACTTCGTTTACCTGTGCCCACCCACTGCACGCAAGAAGTACGACCGGCACGATCGTGCCCAACAGGCGCTTCGCCGACATCACTCCTCCGGACTTTCAATGGATGCTTGATTGGAATAAGAGTAGCATGCCAACCGATAATCGGCCCAGAAGAGCAATTACCTCCCGGATGCCGTTCTTGCGGCCTCTAAAGAATCACACTGCAAGATGCTAAAATTACGAAGATCGCTTTGTCCTTCTGACTACTCCTGTGACTCCCAATAATGGCAGCTCCGAGATTTCGTCGGCCGATAGGCCGCTTAAAGTAGGGTTCGTTAGCCTCGGCTGCCCAAAGAATCTGGTCGATAGCGAAGTCATGATGGGCCTGCTCGCCCAAGCTGGAGCCCAGCTGACCCCCTCCGCCGATAACGCCGATGTCATCGTGGTCAACACCTGTTCCTTTATCGGCAGTGCGCAGCAAGAGTCCGTCGACACCATCCTTGAAATGTCCCGTCACAAGGCGCACGGTCACGCGAAGCGTCTGGTCGTCGCCGGATGCCTGGTCGAACGCTTTCGCGACGAAATCCAGAAAAACATTCCCGATGTCGACGCTGTCGTTGGCACCGGGGAGCTGACCAACATTCTTGCTGCCGCGGGACTTGCCGGCGCCGCGACGGATACGAACAGTCCCTTTACCATTCTGAACTCACGTCCGGAAGGCGATCATCGCCGCCAACACGGCCGTTTCGCCCGCGATTCCTGGGATGGCGCCGTCGCCGACCTGCCCAACTACCTTTACGACGATCACACGCCGCGCGTGCTAGCCACGCCCCGTTACTCGGCCTACATCAAGATCGCCGAGGGTTGCGATCATCCGTGTAGCTTCTGCATCATTCCACAATTGCGCGGTCAATTTCGTTCCCGCCGCTTTGAATCCGTCATCGCCGAGGCGGAGCGCCTCGCCCAATCCGGCGTCCGCGAAGTCACCCTCATCGGTCAGGACACCACCTGCTATGGCGAAGATCTCGGTCTCAAAGACGGCCTTCCCTTGTTGCTCGAAAAGCTCGCCGCCATCGACGGCCTGCGCTGGATCCGCTTTCTCTACGCCTATCCCAACAAGATCACTGGCCGCCTCCTCGAAACCATCGCCTCTCACGACAAGATCTGCTCCTACGTCGATGTCCCGCTGCAGCACGCCTCGCCAAGCGTCTTGAAACGCATGAAACGCGGCGGTGGCGGCGATATTTTTCTCCACTCGATCGAGAAGATGCGGCGCGTGATCCCGAACGTGACCTTACGTACTTCGTTCATCGTGGGCTTTCCCGGAGAAACCGAAAAAGAGTTTGAAGAACTGTGCGATTTCGTTCGCGCCTCCGAGTTCGACTGGATGGGAACCTTTTCTTATTCTGACCAGGAGGGCGCGGGCGCCTTCGACCTCGAGAAAAAACTGCCCGCACATGAAATTGAACGCCGCCGCAGGAAGCTCATGTCGATTCAGAAGAAAATCAGTCGCGCAAAAAAGAAATCCCTCGTCGGCCGCGAAGTCGATCTGCTTCTCATGGGGTCATCAGACGAAAGCAATCTCCTTCTCGAGGGTCGCACCCCTATGCACGCCCCCGAAATCGATGGAAAAGTTTTCATCAATAATTACCCAGAGGGCGTTACTCCGCGCGAGGGGGAGTTCTACCGCTGCCACGTCACCGAAGCTCATGACTACGACCTGGTGGCTGAGATAATCTGAGGTCAGAAGTAAGAAGTCAGATTAAGTCAAAAGTGAGAAGTCAAATTGAAGAAGTAAACCCGCAGCAGATGTTGATGTTTTGCCCGAAACCCTGGCTTTAATGCGGCTAGACATTCAGCTAGGTTTGGCTTTCACTTCTTCAATCTGACTTCTTACTTCTGACTTGCCATTCCTGATTTTGCCATGTCTGCCAAGCGCGTCGTTCATCTCCGTTGCCCGATCTGCAAGAGACACGTCAAGAATTCGGACGCTGATTTCCCTTTTTGCAGCGAACGTTGCCGATTACTTGATCTCGGCAAGTGGGCCAGTGGCGAGTACAAGATTCCCTCGCCCATAATGGATGAGGAAGAAATTCCGAACCTTCCCGATGACAACAAACACTAATGACTGTCAATGCCCAATCCGGGCTCGCCCCTGACGCTGACCGCTCTTCTCTTCCGGTCGCGCCTCAAGACGGTACCGGCACGCCTCCAGCAACCGGGACACATGGCCAATCCCCAACGCCCTTATGGGCCAGAACCATCTCGACCTTCTTTGGCATTGGGCGTCTTAAACTCGGTCCAGGGACGTGGGCATCGATTGCGACGGTTGTTCTGTGGGCTGCTGCGTGTTCCGTGATCCCCGAATCGAACCGTACCATTGCAGGAATCGTGGCGGCTTCGGTGGCTACCCTCATTGGTATTCCAGCCTCCACTCGTATCGTCCGCACGACTGGTATTAAAGACCCGTCATTCGTCGTCATCGACGAAGTTGCCGGGCAACTGGTCGCATTGATCGCCGTTCCCCTGTCTTGGAAAACATTTCTCGTGGGCCTTATACTTTTTCGTATCTTTGATATTTTGAAGCCTTTTCCGATCCGTCAATTGGAGCACCTTCCGGACGGTATTGGCATCA
>Ga0335081_10003758_pt1 | contig 23894 bp, 19 predicted proteins | sample Lox_Sample_35_FD_206713 | JGI IMG/M metagenome (GOLD analysis project Ga0335081, IMG submission 206713) | Soil microbial communities from Loxahatchee National Wildlife Refuge, Florida, United States - Lox_Sample_3.5 | ecosystem: Environmental > Terrestrial > Soil > Wetlands | place: USA...
CGTTCGCGAATTCCTGCACGCGGCGCGCGCGATGCCCGACGTTGCCCGACAGCTCGTACGGCATCCCGATCACGACGTCGGTGATGTCGAGCTTGACGACGATTGTCTGGATTGCTGACACGTCGCCGGCGTTCCCGACACGGCCCAGCACGTCGAGCGGGTGGGCGGCGATCTCTGCCTCGTCCGTGACCGCGACGCCGATCGTCTTGGAACCTATGTCGAGCCCGAGCGCGCGCACTGCGAATCACCAGCAATTCCGGAAAAATAAAGGCCCTGCAAGGGGGATTGCAGGGCCTGGGCGCAGATCGCGAGAGCTACTTGTTGCCTCAGGTGGTGGGGGAGACCAGCGGGATGAGGGGGAGGGAACCACCAGTCATCCACCGAGTCGAAACTTTGGACTCTCGTGTCGCGCGTCGGAAGCTTTTGAGTTGTCACAACCAGGGGTCGGTCGCCGCTATTCCTTAGAACACCGTGGACGTCGTCTGGTTGCTAGAAACCATGAGCACGTTCGGTGCCAGCGCAAGGTCGTGCGCGATCGCGATCTCGTCGACGACGAAACAGACCTTTAGGGTCGAGCTTTGGTTGTCTCGCTCACGCACGGTACGAGGGCGGCAACTCGGTCTGTCACCCCTGGTTCTCAGCGCTGGCCAGTGGGGTGGCCACCAGCTGATCGCTCCTCAGCGATCGAAGAAAATTCTGCGATGGCAGGGAAGGATCCTGCGACGCCGGACGTGTCGCACGCGCGAAGCACGCGCCCGCGCGGGTAATGTTCGCGCATGTCCGACGAGCCGAGCGCGCAGCCGAAGCTGCAGGTACAGATCGACGACGACATTGCACAAGGTGTGTACGCGAACCTGGTGCTGCTCAATCACACCGAGAACGAGTTCGTGCTCGACTTCGCGTTCATCCAGCCGACCAACGGCCGCGCCAAGGTGCGCGCGCGCGTCGTGTCGTCGCCGCGTCACACCAAGCGGCTGCTCAACGCCCTGCAGAAGAACATCGAGCGCTACGAGGAACGCTTCGGACGGATCGAGCTCGGCCCCGACGAGGAGCCGATGCTTCATTGATCTGCGCCGATCACGCGACCGCGGGCTCGGTGATCTCGAACGTGCGCGCGTCGAGGTCCAGCACGCACGCGGCGCCGAATGGCACGGGCTCGTTGCGATCGCCGTGGCCGATCGGCGCGCCGGAGGCGGCGGGCGTCCCGGCGGCGCGCAACCGCTCGAGCACGGCGGCGAGCGCGGCGTCGGGCGGATCGGGCGTGCCGCTCGGCGGATTCGGATCGGTGCAGCGCGTGAGGTCGCCGACGATCATCGCGCCGAGGCGCGCGAGCTGGCCGGTGAGCGCGAGCTGCGTGAGGTAGCGATCGAGCTCGTAGGGCCGCTCGCCGACGTCCTCGATGATCCCGATCGCGCCCGCGACCGGCAGCGCCCATGGCGTGGCGACCAGCAGCGACCACATCGTGAGGTTGCCGCACAGCAGCGGACCGCGAACCGTGCCGCGGCCGTGCGCGACCAGCGGCCACGGCCGCACGCCCGGTGCACGCGCCTCGGTGAGCAGCGCGATCAGCTGCGCGACGTCGCCGTCGCCGAGCGTCGCGAGCTGCACGCCGACCGGACCGTGGATGCCGCGCACGCCCGCCGCGTGGGCCCACGCGAGCAGCGCGGTCGCGTCCGAGAACCCGACGATCGGCTTGGGATCGCGGCGCAGCGCCGCGGGATCGAGCCGCGGCAGGATCCGCGTGATGCCGTAGCCGCCGCGCGCGAGCAGGATCGCGCGCACGTCGGGATCGGCGATCATCCGCGACAGCTCGGCCGCGCGCACGTCGTCGGAGGCCGCGAGGAAGCTCGCGACCGCGGGGTCGCGCGGCGCGGTGAGCGACGGCGCGAGCTCGATGCGGAACACGTCGCCGAGCCGCTCGAGGCCATCGCGCAGCCGATCGAGCCGCACCGGGCCGGCGGGCGCGACCACGCCGAGCGTCTGACCGCGCGCGATGCGGGGCGGCCGCTCGGCGGTCATCGCCGCCGGCGCTTCTTGCGCGACGATCGCGGCTCGGGCGGCTTGTCGCCGTGGCCGTTGCTCGTGCCGTTGCCGTTGCCGTCGCCGTCGTCATCCTCGACCGCGGGCATGCCGCTGTCGCTCGATCCGGGATCGAGCCCGAGCGCGGCGAGGTCGACCGCGTTCATCGCGATCGTCTGGCGCCCGTCGTCGACCAGCTTGGGCGTCGACTCCTCCGGCTCGACCGCGTCGATCACGCCCGTTTCGCGCCCGTCGTCGATCAGCTCGGGCACCCCCATGCCGGGGTTGGTCGGGCGCGGCGCGACGACCACGACCTGCGGCACGACCGGCGGCGCGACGCGCGGCGCGGGCGGCGCGAGCTCGGGCAGCGTGACCCGCACCTTCCACCACGCCAGCGCGGCCTCGCCGTCGAGCTTGGGCGCGATCGTCATGCCGGGAGGGCGTTCCGAGCCGCCGGTCTGCTCGTGGATCTCCGTGACGATCGCGTCGAACGCGACCGTGTCGTCGGTGATCACCGCGATGTGCGTGCCGACCGGCATCGGCGCCGGCAGCTCGAGATAGGCGGTGCTCGGCCGCACCTGCGCGAGCTTGACGCGCCGGCCGAGCGACAGCCCGCGGTAGGTGAGATCGACGAAGCTCTCCGTCATCACGCGCATCCTAGCGTAGGATGCGCCCCGCGTGAGCCTGCTCGACCGCCTGCGACAACTCCGTCCCGCGGCGCCCGCCGACGACATCGCCGGCCGCACCCAGGCGCTGGTCGTGCACGGCAACGAGTTCGGCTTCGATCCGTTCGGGCTCTCGCGCGACAGCCTGCGCACCGCGGTCACGGTCGCGCGCTGGCTGTACCGCCACTACTTCCGCGCCGAGGCGTTCGGCATCGAGCACGTGCCGGCGAGCGGCCGCGTGCTGCTGGTGTCGAATCACTCGGGCCAGCTGCCGTTCGACGCGCTGGTGATCGGCGCGGCGTGCTTCCTCGAGCCGCCGCAGCCCCGCCTGGTGCGCGCGATGGTCGAGTTCTTCGTGCCCACCGTGCCGTTCGCGTCGTACCTGTTCGCGCGCTGGGGCCAGATCACCGGCACGCCGGAGAACTGCCGCCGCCTGCTCGTCGCCGACGAGGCCGTGCTGGTGTTTCCCGAGGGCGCGCGCGGGATCTCCAAGCCGTTCTCCAGGCGCTACCAGCTCGCCGAGTTCGGCACGGGCTTCATGAGGCTCGCGCTCGAGACCGGCGCGCCGATCGTGCCGGTCGCGGTGATCGGCGCGGAGGAGCAGGCGCCGGCGGTCAACTTCAAGCCGCTCGCCCGCCTGCTGCGCGTGCCGGCGATGCCGATCGTGCCGTATCCGCCGTTCGTCGCGGCGGTGCCGCTGCCGGTGAAGTATCGCGTGCACTTCGGCGAGCCGATGCGGTTCTCGGGCGATCCCGACGACGACGACGACGCGCTCGACGACAAGGTCAAGACCGTGCGCAACCGGATCCAGTCGATGATCCACGTCGGGCTGGCGGGGCGGCAGCATGTCTTCTGGTGAGCGCGCGCGAAAGGTCGTGATCACCGGGATCTCGGGACGGTTCGGCCGGATCGTCGCGCGCCGGCTGCATCACGAGCTCGGCTGGCAGATCGTCGGGCTCGATCGCCGCGCGATGCCGGGCCGGCCCAAGGACATCGAGCACCACCAGGTGGACCTCCGATCCAAGAAGGCGCGCGACGTGTTTCGCGCGGGCGACGTCGACGCGCTCGTCCACCTCGGCGTGATGCACGACCCGCGCGCGCGGCCGGCCGAGCTGTACTCGTGGAACATCACCGGCACGACCAAGCTGCTCGAGTACTGCCAGGCCTACCGCGTGCCGAAGGTCGTGCTGCTGTCGTCGGCCAACGTCTACGGCCCGCGCCCGGACAACCCGCAGTTCCTGACCGAGGACGCCCCGCTGCTCGCCGCCCAGCGCTTCCCGCAGATGCGCGATCTCGTCGAGATCGATCACCTGGTCTCGACGTTCCTGTGGCGCGCGCGCGACATCGAGACCGTGATCCTGCGCCCGGTGCACATCGTCGGCGCGGTCCACAACGCGCCGTCGAATTACCTGCGCATCGCGCACCCGCCGGTGCTGCTCGGCTTCGATCCGATGGTGCAGCTGATCCACGTCGGCGATGTCGCCGACGCGATCGCGACCGCGCTCGCGCCCGGCCACCGCGGCATCTACAACCTGGTCGGCCCGGGCGAGGTGCCGCTGTCCGCCGTGCTGCACGAGCTCGGCCGCACACCGCGCTGGATCCCGCACCCGGTCGCCAAGCCGATCCTGTCGCTCGCGTTCGCGCTCGGCATCTCGAGCTTCCCGGTCGCCGAGCTCGACTTCATCCGCTACGTCTGCATGGTCGATGGCCGGCGCGCCGCAGCCGAGCTGGGATTTCGCGCCAAACATGGCCTCCGCGAGACCATCCATGCGGTCGACGAACTGGTGTGATCTCCTACGGATTACCCGCTCGTGCCGTATCGCAAAGCCACACCCGGTGTAGCCCTGCGTTCACACCCCGGATCTGCTAGTTTTGCTCCCGGGAGACCGCTCACCATGGCACGCTGCCCGAGGTTCCCCGACCCTGCCTGCCTCACCGCCCGGCCCCGGCGATTTTCCGGGCATTTTTGTCAGAAATGCGGCGCTAATTCCCAGTCGACCACCGCCGCGTGTCGAAACGTTAATGAATTCTCAAGCAGTTCGATCCCTTTGCCATGATGGCATGAGGACTGCTTCTACGCCGTTACCGCACGCCCCCACAAGGAACGTCCCCCATGAAGAACCTGGTCAACTCGCTCGGTCTGCTGGTCGCGGTCGCGACCGTCAGTACGCTCGCCGGCTGCGACCTCTACTACCAAGACCACGACTCGGGGTCGTGGTCGTACTGCGCCGCCGACGGTCAGTACAGCTGCCATAACGACAACTGCACCTACGTCGGACCGACCTGCACGGATCCGGGCTCGGGTTCGGGATCGGCCGGCAGCGGCAGCGGCAGCGGCAGCGGCTACGAGTGCACCAGCAACGCGCAGTGCGCCGCGGGCTGTTACTGCTCGAACGGGACGTGCACCGAGGGTGGCTTCTGCTCGACCAACGCGGACTGCGGTCCGGGCTACACCTGCGATACCAGCCGGTCGTCGTGCGAGCCGGGCTGCTCGTCGGATTCGGACTGCCCGCAGGGCCAGTACTGCGATGCCCAGAACGCGACCTGCACGGCGAGCTGCGTGTGCTCGAGCGATGCCGACGCGGTCAAGCAGGGCTTCGGCTGGTGCGATACCAGCCGCATGACGTGCATGGTGGGCACCGACCCGAACGGCAGCTGCGGTGGCGCGGTGACCTGCTCGACCAAGCAGCCGACGTGCCCGAGCGGCCAGGTTCCGACCATCCTGAACGGCTGCTGGACCGGTAACTGCGAGGCGATCGCGTCGTGCGACACCCCGCCGTCGTGCAGCGTGATCAACGACGAGACCGACTGCCTCGGCCGCGCGGACTGCTCGGCGGTCTACACCGGCATCGACTGCACCAAGTCGGATGGCAGCGCGTGCCACGCCGGCGACACCGACTGCACGTGCAAGAGCTACGAGTTCAACAGCTGCCAGGACCGGACGATCTCGGCGCAGCGCGTGCTGGTCGACTCGACCGGCCGCTCGGTGAGCCTGCAGTCACAGCTGCAGTAGCACCTCCCATCTCTGCGGTACGCGTGGCGGGCCTCCGGGCCCGCTTCTGCTTTTCGGCGTACCCTGATGGCATGGGGCTGCAGTTCGCCGAGACGATGTCGGGCACGGTGGAGTGGGACGCCGAGCCCGGCACGCGCCACCCGTTCCGGTTCGACATCACGGCGCACGCCGACTCGATCCGCGACCACCTCAAGACCGGGCGGGCCCAGCTGCGCGGGACGCTGTCGGCGCCGCCGGTGACCGCCGACGCCGACGCCGAGGGCACCATCGTGATCCGGCCGCTCGGCAAGCGCATCATCCGCTACGAGCTCGCGTTCACCGGCGACGACGGCAAGCGGTACCTGATGGTCGGCCAGAAGGACATCCGCTTGCTGTCCTTGATCCGGACGTTCACGACCCTGCCGGCGCAGATCCTCGACGAGCACCACCGCCAGGTCGGGACCTGCCTGAGCTACTTCGATCTGCGAAAGGACTGGTGGACCTTTCTGCGTAGCTGGCGGCCCGCCTGATCAGCCAGTAACCCGGGCAGGTCCGCGTGATCAGTGGTAAGAAGCGACACCTCCAGGCGAAACCACCATGGGCTTTTTCCAGAAGCTGTTCGGCAGCAAGAACCAGCGCGAGCTGAAGAAGATGCAGCCCACGGTCGAGCGCATCAACTCGCTCGGCGACCGGTTCAAGGCGATGTCGGACGCCGAGCTCCGGGCGATGACCGCCGACTTCAAGCAGCGGCTCGACAACGGGGCGACCCTGGACGACGTCCTGCCCGAGGCGTTCGCGGTGGTCCGCGAGGCCGGCATCCGCGTGCTCGGCATGCGGCACTACGACGTCCAGCTGATCGGCGGCATGGTGCTGCACTCCGGCCGGATCGCCGAGATGCGCACCGGCGAGGGCAAGACCCTGGTCGCCACCCTGCCCTGCTACCTGAACGCGCTGCCCGGCAAGGGCGTGCACGTCGTCACGGTCAACGACTACCTCGCCAAGCGCGACGCCGAGTGGATGGGCCGGCTGCACGGCTTCCTCGGCCTCACCACCGGCGTGATCGTCCACGGCCTCGACGACTTCGATCGCCAGCGCAACTACAACTGCGACATCACGTACGGCCAGAACAACGAGTTCGGCTTCGACTACCTGCGCGACAACATGAAGACCTCGCCGGACCGCATGGTCCAGCGCGGCCTCAACTACGGCATCGTCGACGAGGTCGACTCGATCCTGATCGACGAGGCGCGCACCCCGCTCATCATCTCGGGCGCGGCCGAGCAGTCGGCGGACCTCTACGTCAAGGTCGACCGGCTGATCCCGCGGCTCAAGCGCGAGGTCGACTACACGGTCGACGAGAAGGCGCACTCGTCGATGCTGACCGACGACGGCGTCGAGCAGATGGAGAAGCTGCTGGGCGTCGACAACCTGTTCGAGGCCACCAACATCCAGCTCGTCCATCACGTCCAGCAGGCGCTGCGCGCGCACACGCTGTACAAGCGCAACGTCAACTACCTGGTCGAAGACGGCAAGGTGGTGATCGTCGACGAGCACACCGGCCGCAAGATGCCCGGCCGGCGCTGGAGCGACGGCCTGCACCAGGCGATCGAGGCCAAGGAAGGCGTGACGGTCGAGGAGGAGAACCAGACGCTCGCGACGGTCACGTTCCAGAACTACTTCCGCATGTACAAGAAGCTGTCGGGCATGACCGGCACCGCCGACACCGAGGCGCAGGAGTTCTACGAGATCTACAAGCTCCACGTCACGGTGATCCCGACCAACAAGCCGATCGTCCGCAAGGACATGCCCGACCTCGTCTACAAGAACGAGGCCGGCAAGTTCCGCGCGGTCGCGCAGGACATCGAGGACTGCTACAAGCGCGGCCAGCCGGTGCTGGTCGGCACGGTCTCCGTCGAGAAGTCGGAGGTCGTCGCGAACATCCTCAAGCAGAAGGGCGTGCCGTTCAACGTGCTCAACGCTAAGCACCACCAGCGCGAGGCGTCGATCGTCGCCCAGGCTGGGCGCAAGAGCGCGATCACGATCGCCACCAACATGGCCGGCCGCGGCACCGACATCCTGCTCGGCGGCAACCCCGAGGCGATGGCGAAGGACGCCCTCGCCGAGGAGAAGCAGAAGCTCGCCGACAAGGCGAGCGAGGCGCAGCCGGCCGAGGGCGAGACCGGCGAGCCGTACCGCGGCTCGAGCGAGCCCGCGTTCGACGAGGACAAGCGCTACCAGGAGCTGCTCGCCGAGTTCAAGGCGCAGTGCGACGCCGAGCGCCAGGAGGTGCTCTCGGCCGGCGGGCTGAAGATCGTCGGCACCGAGCGCCACGAGTCGCGCCGGATCGACAACCAGCTGCGCGGCCGCGCCGGCCGCCAGGGCGATCCCGGGTCGTCGCGCTTCTACCTGTCGCTGCAGGACGACCTGCTGCGCATCTTCGGGCTCGATCGCATGACCGGCCTGATGGAGCGGCTCGGCCTCGAGGAAGACGTCCCGATCGAGTCGCCGATGGTGACCAAGTCGATCGAGAACGCGCAGAAGAAGGTCGAGGGCCGCAACTTCGACCAGCGCAAGAACGTGCTCGAGTACGACGACGTGATGAACCAGCAGCGCAAGACGATCTACGCGCTGCGCCGGCAGATCCTCGACGGCCGCTACCACCGCGAGCCCACCGAGGACGAGGAGAAGGCCGGGATCGAGCCCGAGCCGGTGACCGAGAGCGGCGACTGGAGCGTCGAATCGCTGCTCCCCGACGTGCGGCCGAAGGTCGCCGCGATGATCGACGAGCTCAAGGCCAAGGTGAAGGAGCGCGACGAGCAGGTCGCGCGCGGCGAGCCGGTCGGCGACACCCGGCCGGGCTGGCGCGTGCTGCGCGCCGAGATCTGGCGGCAGTTCGGCACGCTGCTCGATGTCGAGAAGGCCTACGACAAGGATCACGACGCGCTGGTCACGCTGTGCGCCGAGGGCGTGTGCGCGTCGCTGGTCCAGCAGCGCGAGCGGCTCTACGACCTGTCGCACGAGCGCATGGCCGCGGTGATCGAGCAGGTGCTGTCGCCCGAGGTCGTCGAGGACGAGTGGGACTGGGATCAGCTCGAGACCGCGCTGGCCGAGCAGTTCAACATCGAGCTCGACCTCAAGCACGGCACGCCCGACGAGGTCGCGGGCCAGGTGTGGCCGGTGATCGAGAAGAAGCTCGGCGAACGCGAGAAGGAGCTGAGCCGCGCCTGGTTGCTCTACTTCCAGCGCCACTTCTCGCTCGAGGAGGTCGACCAGCAGTGGATCGAGCACCTCAAGACGATGGACGCGCTGCGCGAGGGCATCGGCCTGCAGGGCTACGGCCAGAAGGATCCGAAGAAGGAGTACAAGAAGGCCGGCTTCAGCCTGTTCACCGAGATGATGGACCGCATCCAGGAGAGCGTGGTCAAGAAGCTGTTCACCGTGCGGATCCGGCGCGAGGAAGAGGAGGCCGCGATCCCGGCGATCAAGGCGAAGGAGCGCCAGCTGATCGAGCGCGGCGTCGCCGACAAGAGCGAGGACGGCGACGAGGCCGAGCAGAAGCAGGTCGCCCGGCGCGGCAAGGCGCGCACCGCCGGCGAAGGGCCGACCACCGCCCCGATCAAGCGCGATCGCCCCAAGGTCGGCCGCAACGATCCCTGCCCGTGCGGCTCGGGCAAGAAGTACAAGAAGTGCCACGGCAAGGACGAAGAGGGCGGCGGTGCGGCCGGCGGCGGTTCGAGCGGCGACGACGACAAGGGCGGCGATTCGAATCGCGCCGCCGCGCGCGCCGAGTAGGTGACGGCAGCGTGGCGTTCTAACGCCGCGCGTCACCCGATCATCGCCGTGCCCAGCGATTGAATTTCGTCGTGCGCGGGACGATGCTGCGCGCACATATGCGGATCGGCGTTCCCAAAGAGATCAAGACTCAAGAATTTCGCGTCGGCATGACCCCGGCCGGCGTCGCGATCCTCGTCGCGCGCGGCCACACCGTGTTGATCGAGCAAGGCGCGGGGGTCGGCTCGTCGATTCCCGACGAGGCCTACGTCAAGGCCGGCGCGAAGATCGTGACGAGCCGCGAGGACGTGTGGGGCCAGGCCGACATGGTCGTGAAGGTCAAGGAGCCGATCGCGCCCGAGTTCGCGCTGATGCGCAAGGATCTGCTGCTGTTCACCTACCTCCACCTCGCGGCGGCGCAGGAGCTCGGCAAGGAGCTGCTCCATCGCGGCGTCAACGGCGTCGCGTACGAGACGATCGAGCCATCGCCGGGCGACCTCCCGCTGCTCACGCCGATGAGCGCGGTCGCGGGCCGGATGGCGGTGCAGGCCGGCGCGACCTACCTCGAGCGCGAGCGCGGCGGCAAGGGCGTGCTGCTCGGCGGCGTGCCCGGCGTCAAGCGCGGCCGGGTGACGATCATCGGCGGCGGCGTGGTCGGGGCGAACGCGTGCAAGATCGCGGTCGGGCTCGGCGCGAACGTCACCGTGCTCGACGTCAACCTCAAGACGCTGGCGTATCTGGACGACATCTACGCCGGCCGGATCTCGACCCAGTACTCGGACCCGCTGAGCATCGAGCGCGCGGTGCTCGAGAGCGACCTCGTGATCGGCGCGGTGCTGATCGCGGGGGCGCGCGCGCCTCGGCTGGTCACCGAGAAGATGGTCAAGAACATGGAGGCCGGCTCGGTGATCGTCGACGTGTCGATCGATCAGGGCGGGTGCGTCGAGACCGCGCGGCCGACCACGCACGACAACCCGACCTACCTGGTGCACGACGTCATCCACTACGGCGTGGCCAACATGCCCGGCGCGGTGCCCCGCACCTCGACCTACGCGCTCACCAACGCGACCATCAAGTACGTCGTGACCCTGGCCGATCACGGGCTAGAGAAGGCGGTGGGAGCCGTTCCTCACCTCGTGACCGGGATCAACACGTACAGGGGCACGGTCCCGCACGCGGCGGTGGCCGAGGCGCTCGGCGTCCCGCACACGCCATTCCGCGCGTAAATTCCCCTACTTGGAATTCTGCTCGGATCGGGAACAATGTCGAGGTGGGCAGCGGTAAACCATCTCGAATGCAGGCCGTGAAGGCGCAGCGCAGCGAGTTCGAGCGGCAGGCGCTCGCGCACGTCGACGCGCTGTACGGCGCGGCGTATCGCCTCACGCGCAACCCCCGCGATGCCGAGGACCTGGTCCAGGACTCGCTGCTGCGCGCTTACCGGTTCTGGGACTCGTTCCAGCAGAACTCGAACTGCAAGGCGTGGCTGTTGCGGATCGTGACCAACACGTTCATCAACGAGTACCAGCGCCGCAAGCGCTCGCGCGAGGTGCTCGATGCCGCGACCGCCGAGCAGGAGGCGACCGACGGCGTGCTGGTCCACGCGGCGGCCAACGACAAGCAGTCGCCGGAGGGCGCGCTGCTCGCGCACAGCGTGTCCGACGACGTGCAGCGCGCGCTCGATCAGCTGCCCGACGACTTCCGCACCGCGGTGATCCTGTGCGACATGCAAGGCCTGTCGTACAAGGAGATCGCCGAGATCATGGAGTGCCCGGTCGGCACGGTGATGAGCCGGCTGTTCCGCGGCCGCAAGCTGCTCGCCTCGGCGCTGCGCGAGTTCGCGCTCGCCGAGGGTTATCTCAAGCCCACGGCCACCACGAAGATCGACGCCGATGATCGGACGATCGATCTCGAGAAGTACCGCGCCGCCCGCGCGACGCGTGAGGGTTCGCGATGACGATCTGCGAGAGCATCGATACGCTGGCGATGGCGTACCTCGACGACGAGCTGGCTGGCGAGGAGCGCCGCGAGCTCGAGCTACATCTCACCGAGTGCACCGGCTGCCGGGCCCGCTTCGACGACGAGCGCGCCGAGCACGCGATGATCGAGCGCGTGCTGGCCGCGCCGCCGGCGCCCGACCTGTTGCGCGCGCGGATCGGCCGGGCGCTCGACAGCGAGGACGCGGCGCACGACCGCGCCGCGCGGGCCCGCCGCTCGCGCTGGGTCCTGCCCGGCGCGTCGATCCTCGCCGCGGTCGCCGCGATCGCGGTGTTCGTCGGCGTCCGGCCGGTGCACGAGCGCGACCCCGGCGCGGTCGCGGCCGAGGCCATCCACCAGCAGATGCGCAACCTTCCGCTCGAGGTGCGCGGCCCGAACACCGGGCCGTGGCTGCGCGCGAACTTCGAGCCCAACGTCGAGCCGCCCCAGGTCGAGGAGCCCGGCACGCAGCTGGTCGGCGCGCGCCTGCTGCCGCACGGGATCAACGGCCACGACGGCGCCATGCTCGCCTATCAGATCAACCTCAACGGCAGCCCGTTCGTGCTGTCGGTGCTGATCGTACGCGACGTGCGCGACGACGAGATGGCCGACGGCGATGCGGTCCAGGTCAACGGCCGGACCATGCATGTCGTCCAGGCCGACGGCCAGGTCATGGTCACCGTGGTCGCCAAGCACATGGGCTACATGTTCATGGCCCCCGAGCTTTCGACCAACGAGCTGGTCTGGCTCGTCGGGCGGACCACCCTCGTCGGCGCGGTCTGGTAGCGCATACGAACCATTCTCAGCCCGGTTTTGTGACGGCGGCGGGGACTCGGATATCATCCCGGCAGGGATGAACCGCCGCGTCCTGCTCATCGACAACGACCTCGCGTTTCGCGACACGCTGACCCACCAGCTCGGGCGATATCGCGTCGTCGTGATGACCGAGCCGGAGCCCGACCGCGCGCTCGCGCTGGCCAGCGCCGACGCCCCCGCGCTGGTCGTGATGGCGATCGAGGAGCCCAGCAAGGACGGCTTCCGGCTGTTCCAGAAGTTCAAGAAGGGCACGCTCGCCAAGGTGCCGGTCGTGCTGGTCACCTCGACGCTGCCGCCCGACAGCTTCGCCAAGCACCGCGCGCTGCGCGTGCCGGCCGATGCCTACCTCGACAAGCGCGGGCTCACCGACCACGAGCTGGTCGCGAAGATCGACCAGCTGATCGGCCTGGGCGACCTGCAGGACGACGAGCTCGCGATCCCGATCGAGGACGACATCCCGATGGAGATCGGCGACGGCGACGTCGTGCTCGACGAGACGGTCGGTGACGACGGCGAGCACGACGGCCGCCCGGCGCGGGTCGACTCGGTGGTCGAGGCGGAGACCGACGCGGCGTTCGCGGCGCTGCTCGGCCCGAGCGACGAGCCGGCAGCCGCGCCGCCATCGGACGAGCTCGACCACAGCGCGGTCCCCGAGCCGGTACCGCACCCGAGCGGGGTCGACGACGACGACTTCGACAGCCGCAGCCGGATCGGCGCCCCGCTGGTGGTCGAGCCGACCGACCTCGACGACGACGGCGCGCACGAGTTCGACAGCGAGCAGCCGGTCGCGCAGATCATCGACCGCCCGCCGCAGCCGACCCTCGACGTCGGGGGCTCTGGCCCGGACGGCAGCGCCGCCGAACGGTGGCGCGGTTCGACGGAGTCGTCGCCCGCGATCCCGCTCGACGACGCCGACGTGGTCGGCGACGAGCTGCCGGTCGAGCTCGCGACCGACGAGCAGCCGCACGTCTCACCGGCGACCACGCCGCCGCCGATCCGGGCACACAGCGAGGTCGTGATCACGTCGGCGCCCAGGCCGCCGGCCGAGGAGCCCACCGCGCTGCGCGAGCCGATCGGCGAGAAGCGCTCCGGCTCGCATCCCGCGATCGACCTCGGGCTCGACGCGGTCGCGCAGAACGCGCAGAGCGAGCAGTCGGGCGTCCACGATCGCCGCGCGCTGCGCAGGATCGCCGAGCTCGACCGCCAGATCGCGCAGCTCAAGAGCGAGCTCGAGCGCGCGCGCGCCAGCGCGGAGACCGCGCTCAAGACCAGCGGCCGCGAGGCGCAGTTCCTGAACCTGCGCGAGGCGATGCTCGCCAAGGACAAGGAGCTCAAGACCGCGACCGCGACGATCGAGGCCCAGACCACCGAGCTGGCCGACCTGCGCGAGAAGCTGCGCCTGGCGGCGCATGCGAAGACCCAGCTCGAGACCAAGAGCTCCGAGCTCGAGCGCAAGCTGCTGGTCCAGACCGACGCGGTCCAGGAAGCGGCCGGGCTGCGCAAGCAGTTCGAGGCCAAGACCGCCCAGGTCCAGGCCGCCGAGCAGGCGCGCGCCCAGCTCGAGAAGGAGCTGGCGAGCGAGCGCGCGCTGCGCGAATCGAGCGCGTCGGCCGCCGAGCAGGCGCTGCGCGCCGAGCGCGAGCAGCTGATCCAGCGCCACCACGACGAGCTCGCCGCCGAGCGCCGCGAGGCTGAGGCCGCGCGCGACGAGGCGATCGCTCAGATCCGCGAGCAGCTCGAGCTCGCGCACGCGGCGGCGTCGAGCGAGGCGGTCGAGGAGGTGCGTCGCGCCAATGCCGCCGAGCACGAGTCGGCGGTCGGCGAGCTCCAGCGCACGCACGCCGCCGAGCTCGCGCAGCTCGCGGAGCAGCACGCCGGCCACCTCGAGCGCGCCCGCGCCGAGCTGAGCGGCGAGCTCGAGCGCGCCCGGGCCGAGCTCGCCGCCGCGGTCGCCGCGCACGAGGCGGCGCAGGCCAGGACCGCCGCCGAGCACCTGCACGAGCTCGAGCGGATGGCCGCCAAGCACGCGGCCGAGCTCGAGTCGTCCGACGACGAGCACGCCGAGGCGCGCGAGCGCGAGGCCGAGGCGCACGGCGCCGCGCTCGCCCAGCTCAAGAGCGAGCTCGATCGCGCGGTCGCGGCGCACGAGGTCAAGCTCGCCGCGGCGCGCCGCGAGGTCGATCAGTTGACCGCCGAGCACGAGACGCACCAGGGCGAGCTGCGCGAGCAGCACCAGGCCGCGCTCGACGAGCTGCGCGCCGCGCACGCGCAGGAGCTCGCCGCGGCCGCCGAGGACCGCGCCGCGGTGGTGGAGGCCGGCAAGCGCGCGGCCGAGGCGCACCGCGCGGCGCTCGCCGATGCCCGGCGCGAGCACGACGAGGCGCTCGCCCAGGCGCGCGAGCTGGCCGATCGCGAGCTCGCCGAGCAACGCGCCGCGCTCCAGGCCGCCCGGCGCGCCGCCGAGGAAGACGCCGCGCGCCACCAGGGCAAGCTCGACGAGGCCGAGCAGGCCCACGCCGACGCGCTCGCCGAGCTCGAGGCCAAGCACGAGCGCCAGCTCGCGCTCGCCAACGGCGAGTTCCTCAAGATCAAGTCGGTGGCCGACGCCGAGCACGCGCGCGCGCTCGCCGCGCAGGAGGCCGCCGCCCGGCAGGCGCGCGCCGAGCTCGAGGCCGAGCACGCCCAGAAGCTCAAGGAGATCGCGAGCGAACGCGACGAGCTCAAGCGCGGCCTGTCGTCGGCGCGCGACGCGCTGCGCCGCACCGACGGCGAGCTGCAGTCCGCGGTCCAGACGATCGCCGATCGCAACGCCGAGCTGCGCTCGCACGTCGCGGCGATCGCCGAGCGCGACCAGCGGATCGCCGACCTGCGCAAGGAGATCGCCGCGCTCGAGCAGGAGAACACCGGCTACCAGGAGCAGGTGCTGCGGGCGTACCAGAAGATCAAGTCGGACGAGGCGATGGTCGCGCGTGCCCGCAAGGCGATGGCGATCGCGCTGACCGTGCTCGACGACGAGCCGCCGGCGCGCGAGTAGCGCGCGCGTGGCGCGGCTGTGGCTCGCCGTCCTCGCGATCTCGACCGGCGCACCGTTCGCGCGCTGGGCCGCGCCGGCCCCGGCGCTCGCGATCGCGGCGCTGCGGGTCGGCTGCGCCGCGCTGCTGTTCGGCGCGGCCGGGTTTCGCGAGCTGGGCGCGCTGCGCGCGCTCGGCCGCCGCGACCGCGGGCTGGTCGCGCTGTCGGGCCTGCTGCTCGCGATCCACTTCGGGTCGTGGATCGCGTCGCTCGAGCTCACGTCGACCGCGGCGTCGGTCGCGCTGGTGTGCACGAGCCCGATCTTCGCGGCGCTGTTCGGCCTGTTGCTCGGCGACCGCGTGGTGCGCCGCGAGGCCGCCGGCATCGCGATCGCGGCCGCGGGCTGCGCGGTGCTCGCCGGCGGCGACTGGCGGGCGGGCGGCGGCGCGCTCGCCGGCGACGGCCTCGCGCTGATCGGCGCGGCGAGCGCCGCCGGCTACCTGGTGGTCGGCCGCGGGCTGCGCGCGCGCGTGCCGCTGCTGCCCTACCTGGCCGCGATCGACGCGATCGCCGCGATCGCGCTGGCGATCGGCGCGCTCGCGACCGGCGTCGACCCGGCCGCGCTGCCCGCCCACACGTTCGTCGCGTGCGCCGGCGCGGCGCTCGTCGCGTCGCTGGTCGGCCACGGCCTGCTCAACGCCGCGGTGCGCACCACGCCGGCGCACCTGGTCGCGCTCGCGGTGCTGGGCGAGCCGATCGGCAGCTCGCTGATCACCTGGGCCGCGTTCGGCGAGCGGCCGCCGCTCCACGCCGTGGCCGGCGGCGCGGTCGTGCTCGCCGGGATCGCGCTCGGCTTCGCGCGCCGGCGCTGATCACTTCGGCGGCGGCGCGCCGAGCTCGCGGAGCTCCGAGATCCCGTCGCCCGCGATCCGCACGAACCGGCGCGCCAGCTCGATCGCCTCGTCCTTCGAGCGCACCTCGAGGATCGCGTAGCCGCCGATCATCTCCTTGGCCTCGGTGTACGGGCCGTCGGTGACGGTGAGCTTGCCGCCCTCGCTGCGGATCGTCGCGCCGGGCGCGTCGGGCATCCAGCCGCCGGTCGAGACCAGCTGGCCGGACTTGGTGGTCTCCTCGATGAACTTCATCATCTCGGCGAAGTTCGTCTTGCCGGGGTCGTTGTGGCGAGCGGGCCGCCACAGGCACATGTAACGCATGTCGTCTCCTGCTTGGGGTTCTACTACCGCGACGAACGAGCACCGCGCGGATCGACACGCGGCGGACGATTTCTGGTAAGTCCGCGCCACCTCACGCATGCGTGACGCGCGCGACCGGCGCCTCGCGCCCTTGCTGCCACAGCGCGCGCTCGATCGCGAGCAGCAGCGGCCCGAACGTCGCACGGTCGAGCGCCGAGATCACGAAGCCGTCGCGCACCAGGTCGCCGGGCTCGAGCAGGTCGGCCTTGTTCCACACCAGGATGCGCGGCTTGGCGCCCAGGCCCAGGTCGGCCAGGATGCCCTCGACCGCGGCGATCCGGCGCTCGCGATCCGGGTCGGCGGCGTCGACCACGTGGAGCAACAGGTCGGCGTCGGCCATCTCCTCGAGCGTGGCGCGGAACGCGTTGACCAGCTCCTCGGGCAGATCGCGGATGAACCCGACGGTGTCGGTGATCACGACCTCGCGCTCGTGCGGGAAGCGCAGCCGCCGGCTGATCGGATCGAGCGTCGCGAACAGCTTGTTCTCGGCGCGCGCGTTGCCCTCGGTCAGCGCGTTCAGCAGGGTCGACTTGCCGGCGTTGGTGTAGCCGCAGATCGCGATGATCGGCAGCTCGCGCTGGACGCGGCGCTGGCGGCGCAGCCGGCGATCCTGGACCAGGTGCTCGAGCCGGCGCTCGAGCAGGCGGATGCGCTCGCGCGCGCGCCGGCGGTTGATCTCGAGCTTGGTCTCGCCGGGCCCGCGCCCGCCGATCCCGCCGGTCAGCCGCGACATCATGGTGTTCTTCTCGACCAGCCGCGGCATCGCGTAGCGCAGCTGCGCCAGCTCGACCTCGAGCTTGCCGTCGCGCGACGTCGCGTGCTGCGCGAAGATGTCGAGGATCAGCATCGTGCGGTCGAGCACCTTGAGCTCGGTGGCCTCGCTGATCGCGCGGGCCTGGCCGGGCGTGAGGTCGGGGTCGAAGATCACGCACTCGGCGCCGAGCGCCATCGCGCGCAGCAGGATGTCGTCGAGCTTGCCGCGCCCGACCAGGAACTTCGGATCCGGCTCGGGCCGGCGCTGCACGATGACGTCGAGCACCTTGACCCCGGCGGTGCGGCACAGCTCGCGCAGCTCGGCCACCCGCGCCGCGTCGTCGCGCGCGCCGGCGAGCGGGACGTGGACGAGCAGGGCGCGGTCCTTGCCGAGATCGGTCGGCGCGACCCGGTGGGCGCGCGCGAACCGCGCCTCGATCGAGCCGATCAGCTCGATGAAATCGAGCCGCGGCGCGGTGGCCGGCTCGGCCGGGAGCTCGACCGGCGGCGCGTCGGGCTGCATGTGCGCGACGTGGAGCTTGCCCGGGTGGCCGGCCGCGTCGACCGTGATCGCGGCGACCGCGTCGAGCCGGAGCAGGCCGAGGTCGGTCAGGTCGTCGCGGGTCAGCGGCTCGCCGCGCAGGTGGGTGTGGACCAGCCGGACGCCGCGCAGGCGGCCGGCGCCGCCGCGCAGGCGGCCGAGGTCGGGCAGGAACAGCTTCGAGGCGTCGCCGACCATGACGTGCTGGATCGCGCCGCGCCGGTCGATCAGCACCCCGACCTGGCGGTGCAGCTCGGCCGCGATCGTCCCGAGCTGGGCCGCCAGCTCGGGCGAGCACACCTCGGCCGGCGCGACCCGGCGGCGATACAGCCGCTCGAGCGCCGTGATCTCGCTGGTCTTGAGCCCCGAGAGATTCCCGGTCACCTCCGCTGGCACGCGCGGAAATCTACCCGCTCGCGGCGCGCTTGCCACGCCGAATACGGTGCGACCTCGCGGCCGAGCGTATCGGCGGTTACCGACCGCAATACCGGTTGTCTCGACGGGGCACGTGGATATAGTGGCAGGTCGTGAGCCGCCGGTTCCGCGCCCTCGTCGCGCATCCCCAGCCCGAGGCGCTCGGCGAGCTCGCCGAGCTGCTCGGCGCGGTCGGGCTCCAGGTCGAGACCGCGCGCTCGACCGTCGAGGCGCTCAACAAGCTGCGCGGCTCGCCGGCGCACGTGATCGTGTCGTACCAGGTGACCGGCTCGTTCGACGGCGTCGGCCTGCTCGAGTCGAGCGTGCTGCACGCGCCCGAGGCGCTGCGCCTGGCGCTGGTGAGCTCGCCCGACGAGGCGGTCGAGCTCGACTACCGGCCGGCGCACGGCGGCACGATCATCCGCGTGGTCGCGCGGCCGAGCGAGCGCAGCCGGCTGGTCGCGGTGGTCAACGAGGGCGTCAAGCTGCTCGGCCTGGTCGAGGACCAGCGCGAGCTCGTGCGCAGGCTGTCGATCGACCAGACCAAGCTGCAGCGCCGCGAGCTGCTGCTCGACACCGTGGTGCGCGAGCGCACCAAGGAGCTCGAGGAGAGCTACGAGAAGCTCAAGGCCGCCAACCGCCAGGCGCTGTTCGGCCTCGCCGAGGCGATCGAGGCCAAGGACCCGTACACCAAGGGCCACTGCGGGCGGGTCGCGGCGTACTCGCTGGTGCTCGCCAAGGAGGCGGGCTACCCGGCCGACGGCCTCGAGACCCTCGAGTTCGGCGCGTTCCTGCACGACATCGGCAAGATCGGGATCAAGGACGCCGTGCTGCTCAAGCCCGGCCCGCTCGACGAGGCCGAGTGGCAGCACATGCGCGAGCACCCGGTGAAGGGCTACGAGATCGCGTCGAAGATCGAGATGCTGATGCCGATCATGTCCGCGGTGCGCAACCACCACGAGCGCTGGGACGGCACCGGCTACCCCGACGCGATGAAGGACGACGACATCCCGCTCGCCGCGCGGATCGTCGCGATCGCCGACGCGTTCGACGCGATGGCGACCGACCGTCCGTACAAGAAGGCGCTACCGCTCGAGGAGTGCGAGGCCGTGCTGCGCAAGACCGCCGGCAAGATGTACGACCCCGAGCTGATCGAGGTGTTCTGCGCGCGCCACCTCGGCGCGCTCTACCGCGACGACCTCGCCGACGAGCCGTACGACGACGGCCGGGCGGCGTCCGAGGGCTGACTCACGGCTTCGTCGGCCGCTCGGCCATCAGCACGACGATCCAGATCGCACCCTCGCCGATCTCGGGGTGGTTGCCCTGCGCGATCCCGATGCCGATCGCGTCGGGCTTGTAGCCGCTGAGCAGGTCCTTGGCGTCGACCGAGTCGAGGTCGGCGACCGCGAGCACGGCGCTGCCCACCCGCGCGTAGTCGCCGGGGCCGGCGTCGAGCCGCTTGCGCGCGGCCGGCCACAGATCGTCGCGGCTCTTGCCGGAGGCCAGGCCGTCGGCGACGGTCTGCGCGATCGCCGACAGCGTCGGATCGACGCCGACCCTGCGCACGGCCTCGATGCGCTGGCGCACCAGGTCGCTCGCGCGCCCCGGATCGACCTTCGGCGGGATGCGGATGAACACCTGGGTCAGGAACATCTCGCGGCGGCCCGCGACCTCGTCGCCGTAGGCGACCCCGATCCCGATGTGGGTCGCGGTCGCCGACAGCAGGTTCGCGCGGTGGCCGGGGCTGTTCATCAGGCCCTCGTGCGCGCCGACCACGCTGTAGTCGCGCGCGACGTTCTCGAGCACGACCGAGCTGGTGATCCCCGCGGCCTTGAGGCGATCGACGACCGAGCCGCTGATCGCCGAGACGTGCGCGACGATCTTGGTCGTGCGCATCTCCTCGGAGTACTTGCGCGCGACCGCGGCGATGCGGTCGTCCCAGATCAGGCCGGGCAGCCCGGCGGCGGCGCGATCGCGGTTGGCGAGCGCGAGCAGGCGGCGCTCGGCGTCGTCGGGCGTGACCGGCGCGCCGTCGTCGGCGGTGACGTCGATCGTCATGCTCCGGGGCGGCTCGGCGCCGCACCACACCGGAAAGTTGGCGAGCACGGTCGAGCCCTGCGCGCCGGTCGCGGTGATCTCGAGCTGCTGCTTGCCGCGGTGGCGGTCGCACGGCACCCGGGTCTTGAACGCGGCGCCGTGCGGCTCCACCGGGATGCGCTCGACCGAGCCATCGTCGCGGGTCACGAACACCTCGGGGTCGTGGTACTTGGCGTCGATCGTGGCGTCGATCGCGAACGCGCCGCCGGCGGCGACCGAGCGCGGGATCGGCGCGGTGTGGATGCTCGACGGCTGCATCGCGAACACCACCACGCCGCTGCCATCGGGCCGTCGCCTGGCGGCGCCGATCCCGACCGCGGTCGCGCCCTCGGCGAGCATGTCGCCGAGCAGCGGCCGCAGCTGATCGATCATCGGCCCGGGCACCCCGACGTCGCCCCACACCGTCACCATGTGCGGCGACGGCTCGATGATGCCGTTGCGCTGCAGCGCGAACGCCTCGAGATCGTAGTCGATCATCCCGCTCTCCGGAACGATCTCGGCGAGCTCCTCGCACGCCCGGAACAGCCGCGGGTCGGCGACCGGCGGCGTCAGGTGACGCTCGGCGGCGGCCTTGTCGACCTCCACCATCACCGCGTCGCCCAGCGCGCTGTGCGGCGGCAGCTCGCCGCGCGCGTTGTACTCGCTGGCCGCCGCGCTGCTCGGCGCGAACGTGACCGGCGCGACCACGGTCGGCGGGCTCGGCTTGCGCCAGCTCGGCTGCTGGCCGACCAGCCTCGGCGGACCGCACGCGATCACGGCCGCGAGCGCGAGCGCGCGCATCACGGCCGGGCCGCGCTCCCCGGCAGCAGCAGCTTGTGCGTCGCGGGAGTCGCGGCGGAGCCGGAGCCGGAGCCAGCGGCCGATCCGGATCCCGCCGGCGCGGACGGCGGCGTGCCCGCCGTCTTCGTGATGTTGCCCTGGGCATCGGCGAACACGATGGTCAGCATGCGGTCGAGCGCGTGGAAGTCGGCGAACGTGATCCGGTTCCAGCTCGCCGCCGCCGCGTCCTTGCCGCCCTTGCGCACGTCGACCCGCACGACGTTCATCCGCCAGCGATCGCCGACCTCGGGCGGCAGCCGCACCGCCATCTGCGGATCCTTGCCCTTCACCGCGGCCCACGGGATCTCGATCTCGACGTCCCAGCCCTGATCGGCGTCGCCGTTCTTCTTGAGCTTGACCGCGGTGACCATCCCCGAGTCCCAGCTCTCGTCGCCGGGCTGCGCGCGCGTGGCGGGCCACCACTTGTCGAACGTCGCGTTGTTCGGGTTGACCTGGAGCTCGACGTAGCCCCGCCGGTTGCCGTCGGCGTCGATGAAGATCTCGACGCAGTCCGCCTTCCACAGCGGGTCGTCGTGCTTGGTGTACTCGCTGAAGATGTCGCTGTCCGTGATCGACACGAACAGGTACAGGTACTGCTCGTTCCACGTCATCTTCGCGAACGCGCGGCCCAGCGGCTCGGGGCTGCCCTCGGCGGTCGCGAAGTCCGGCGAGGTCACCGCGGTCGCCCAGCCGACGTCGTTGGCGATGCCGTCGATCGAGATCGCGCCGACCGCGCGCGGCACGTAGATCGTGCCCTGCGGCGGCGGCGCCTTCGACAGGTCGACCGGCATCGTGCGCGCGATCACCGCGCGGTCCTCGACGGCCGCGCCGGCGGCCGGCATGCGATCGCCGAGGTCGTGGCCGCCGGTCTCGATCAACCCGACGTACAGCGTCGCGGTCGGCGACTTCCAGTCGGGGCGCAGCACGATGTCCTGGGTGTCCTGGATGATCTCGCCCGGCTTCCAGCTGCCGACCGGGTGGCCGAGCTCCATGTCGGTCGCCTCGAGGTTCATGAAGTCGGCGGTGCTCGGCGCGCCGCGCACGAACGCGAACACCCGCCAGTCCGGGCCGATCGGCTCGATCACCCGCCAGTAGTGCACCACCCGCAGGCTCTGCCCGGGGATCCAGCTCGTGCGCTCGACGCGGTTGCCGACGTACTCGACCTTACCGCCGAGCGACACGCCGACCCGGGTGACGTCCGCCGGGACCTGGGCGACGAGGTTGTCGCGCACGTAGCTCGCCTCGATCTTGCGGGGCTGCGGCCCCGGACCGTGATCGACACAACCCGCGAGCACGACGGCGGCGACGGCGAGGCGTGACATGCGCTGGCCATACTATATAAAAGCGGCATGGCCCGGGGCGTCCTCGCGCTGGCGGTCGCGCTCGCGGCGTGCGGCGACAACATCGTGCGTGACTGTATCGACACGCCCGATGCGTGCCGGGCCGCGTGCGGCTACGGCGCCGGCGATCCCGCCTCGCTCACCCTGCGGGACTTTCCGACCGGCCGCGCCATCCCGATCGATCACGTGATCCTGGTGATGCAGGAGAACCGCACGTTCGATCACTACTTCTCGTCGCTCGCCGTCCCCGGCCAGACGGTCGACGGCGCGGCGCCCGACGCGACCAACCCCGACCCGCAGCATCCCGGCCAGACGATCTCGCGGTTCCACCAGACCGCGTACTGCTTCGACAACCCGGCCGAGAGCTGGGACGAGGTGCACGAGGAGGTCGACGGCGGCGCGATGGACCGGTTCACGACGGTCAACGCCTCCGACGACCCGACCGGCGATCCGTCGGGCGCGCGCGCGCTGGGCTACTACGACGAGACCGATCTGCCCTACTACTACGCGCTCGCCCGCGCGTTCGCGATCTCGGACCGCCACTTCGCCTCGGCGCTGACCAACACCTGGCCGAACCGGCTGTTCTACATGGCGGGCACCGCGTACGGCGACACCAGCGACGTGTTCCCCGATCACCAGGACGACGGCGACGGCAACGTCTATCCCAACCTGTTCACCGAGCTGAACGCCGCGAAGGTGAGCTGGGCGTTCTACGTCCAGGACCTGCCGACGCTCGCGATCCTCGACGAGACGTGGTCGCGCAACCTGATGCACGTCCTGCCGTACCAGCAGTTCTACGACGACGCCGCGGCCGGCGCCCTGCCCGCGGTGACGTTCGTCGAGGGCACCGACATGGCGGGCGGGGTCTCGCCCGACGAGGATCCGCCGGCCGACATGCAGGTCGGCGAGGCGATGGTCGCGCAGATCGTCGCCGCGGTGACCGGGTCGCCGCAGTGGCCGCGCTCGGCGCTGTTCGTCAGCTTCGACGAGCAGGGCGGGCTGTACGACCACGTCCCGCCGCCGCCGGCGTGCGCGCCCGACGACTTCGCGCCCGAGCTGGCCCCCACCGGCTTTCAGGCCGCGTGGGATCAGTACGGCCTGCGCGTGCCGCTGATCGTGGTGTCGCCCTACGCCCGGCGCGGCTACGTCTCGCACGTGATCACGGATCACACGAGCATCCTGCGCTTCGTCGAGGCGCGGTTCGGGCTGGCGGCGCTCACCCATCGCGACGCCAACGCGATGCCGCCGTACGACATGTTCGACTTCGCGCACCCCGATCGGTCCGTGCCGGACCTGCCCGACGCGCCGATCGATCCGGCGCAGCAGGCCGCGTGCATGGCCAAGTACCCGGGCAAGTCGAGCAGTGGGCCGCCCGACTAGGGTCTGTCCCGATGCGCCCGCTAGAAGTGGAACAGCACGAGCCCGCCC